>WNFS01000577.1_pt1 | contig 28116 bp, 26 predicted proteins | sample 5400141 | NCBI WGS metagenome assembly WNFS01 (sample SAMN13153358, study PRJNA577476) | soil metagenome | isolation source: 60 cm saprolite under Madrone tree | place: USA:California | collected 2016-06-14
TTAAAGCTGCCCTCATCATCGGCTACTTCATGCACATGAAATTCGAAGTCTCCCGCATGAAGTGGCTCACCATGGTCTCCTTGATGGTATGCTTGGCCCTGATGATGATTTTTTTCCCAGACGCACTTCGCATCCTCTCGCTGGGAGTGAAATGAAACTCCGCGCCCGCCATCTCGTCGCTCGGTGCGCCGCACTTTTCGTGGCCTATCTTGTGCTGTTCGCGGCCCCCGCCTTGAGCCAGTCCTGCTCCATGTGCTACAGCACTGCTAGAGCGACTTCCAAAGAGGGCCAACGCGCGATCAGCAAGGGCGTCGTCATCCTGCTCATCCCCCCTCTCTGCTTCATGACCCTCGGCATCGGCCTGGCCTTCCGCTACAGCAAGAGACGCGACCTCGAAGAAAACGAATAAATCCCGCGCAACGTCTTGAGCCGCAGACAAGAACCCTCGCCAGTCCCGCAACGCGCGCAGAACTTCACGTGTTCGGTAAGGCCCCCAATCAGATGGATCGGGGGGGGTAGTTATCGATTGGATTCAGCCGCTTCTTTGTTAGACTCTCAGACATTGAAAGCTACGGTTAATATGACCCCCGAACAGAGGCGCGCTCTTGCGGTCTTTCTGAGGCAGCATTTAAGGAATCTTGCCGATATACAACCCTTGAAAGCCACTTTGGAATTGTCTACTCAGCGAGGTTTTGTTCCGCTTGACTAGGAGGAGAAGGTGGAGGAGTTCCGCCAGACGCCGCAGTATCGCGCCATGTTCGAAGAGTTTGAACCGCTGGTCGTTCAATTTGAACAAGCAGCTTCGGAGACTGCTCTGATTGAGCTGCTTCAAAGAACGCTTAGAAGAAGTCCGGCAAGGTAACAGTGCCTCGTATAATTAAACGAGCTTCTGTTGCGATGCTGCCGTGCGTAAGTAATGTTTGATGGTCCAAAGAAACAAACCCGTTCAACCGGCTAAACGGCGCTCTGTGCGGCGCTGTCCGTTCGTCGCTTCGGCGGAGGTGACTGAGCTGAGTTCCGGAACGCTGCTTTCAGGGCGCACCTCGGAGCTGGGGCTTGGGGGCTGCTATGTCGACTCGCTAAATCCGTTCCCCGAAGGGACCTTCGTCGGGTTGAAGGTTCTCAGGGATCAGGGCGTTTTCGAGACTAAAGCCAAGGTAGTCTATTGCGACGCGAGTTTCGGGATGGGCATGGCCTTTACAGACATGGCGCGAGACCAGCGGTCACTACTAGAAGCATGGTTGACCGAGATCGTTAGCCAACTCAAGCCGGATTCATAGGTTATCGAGAGACTCGATCAAAACCCCTCCGGGGTGTTTCCATCGACCTGCGCGCAACCTCAACAGGCCATGCCCGGCGGCAGCCAGCGGTGGGGCTCGCAAGCTTCGAAGTGGACGTGAACGACCGATCTTATGTGGCCTCATCCTTTGGTAGTGGTGTCATTTGAACTGACACCACTACCAATCCTTTCTAGACGTTGCCATAGCCCGCACTTTTGGTCTATGCTGCGACCTCGGCGTGATCGTCGGCGTATTTTCTTGGCCGCGTGTCGCGTTTGACTGGTCGCGAAGGCCCGGAGAAAACGCGGAAGCTGAACTCACGCTTACTCCCTCCGCCTTGGTTCTACATTGCATCTAAACCCGAGCGTCGGATTGGCACATATTCCGAAATCAACGCAGATCGAATGGCATCGGCGCAATATGCTGCGTGGGATGTTGCTCGCTGCGAGCGTTTCGACAGGTTTCTTGTGCCCCGCTGGGGTCTTCTCCTCTGCTATGAGGGCACGGCAGACGGATCCGGCGAAGCCTGTTGTGGTACAGCCTGGTGCGCCGGGTAAGCCAAGCAGGACGCTGCCGCCGTCGACTAGGGCCACGCTGCCGCCACGGTCGCAAGCGGATGTTGAGTTCATGCAGGGCATGATCATGCATCATGCGCAGGCAGTGGAGATGACGGCGCTGATTGCAGTTCATTCGGAGAACAAGGAATTGCGTTTGCTCGCGGCGAGAATCAGCAGCTCGCAGTCGGACGAAATCAAGTTTATGCAAGAGCTGCGGAAGGCGAGGGGCGCCGAGTTCGACCGCTTATTCTTGACAGGGATGATTCAGCATCACGGCGGCGCACTGACAATGGTGAAGGATTTGTTCGACACCGCGGGCGCGGGGCAGGATGCCGAGCTTTTCAACTTCGCGACAGATGTCGACAGCGGGCAACGGGCAGAGATCAGGATTATGCAGACTATGTTGGAGAAAGAGTCTTTAGAGGAGAAAAGATGACACGAGTTCCGAGTATTGCCCAATGTCTATTAGGGGCCGCGCTTATTCTCTGTTTCGGTGTGAGCCGGATGAACGCGCAGACGCCTGCAACTCCGCCACCGACACAGGCCGAGAAGCCTGCCGCTGCACCGCCCGCGCAGAAATCCGCGGAAGGAGATGCGGAAGAAGAAGAGAATCCCTTTGCGCCGCAACCCGCGCCGTCGCTGCCGCCGGGGATGACCGGTTCGGATGCGAACGATCCGCGCGCCAAGCTGAAGCCCGGGCTGTATGACGCGGGCGAAGCGTCGGTCGGCATCAAGCACCTCCTGCTGCTCAAGAAGCCTGACGCGTTTCAACTGGGGTCCGCTGATCCTGACGATCCCAAGGTGCAGAAGGTTTTTGGCCAGCTCGGAATAGCCAACACCGCGAAGATCCCAAAACCAATGCAGTTGGTGATCGCCCAGCTTGCTTTCTCAAACTCGGACTTGGCGTTTCAGGGCAACCACTTGTTCCAAGGGAATTTTTACGGCGTGAATATCTTTGACATCTCGAATCCAGCGAACGCCACGCTGCTTACTTCCTTGGTGTGCCCTGGCGGGCAGGGGGACGTATCGGCGTATAAAAATCTGCTCTTTATGTCGGTAGAGATGCCCAATGGACGGCTGGATTGCGGCGTGCAGGGATTTCCTCCGGAGCCTCCGCCACCCGCAAGCGAGGAAAAAGAAAAAAAGCGACGCCCCCCGGCAGCGCAAAAGGACCGTTTCCGTGGCGTGAGGATCTTCGACATTTCGGACATCAAGAACCCAAAGCAAGTCGCGGCGGTGCAGACGTGCCGTGGATCGCACACGCATACGCTGGTGACGGATCCGAACGACAAGGACAACGTTTATATCTACGTGTCGGGCACATCGTTTGTGCGTCAAACGGAAGAACTGGCTGGCTGCTCCGATGAAAAAAGCCCGGACAAGGACCCGAACACGTCTTTGTTTCGTATCGACGTGATCAAGGTTCCGGTGGCTGCGCCGCAGGACGCCAAGGTTGTCTCCAGCCCACGGGTATTCATCGACCCGCGAACGGGCGCGCTGAATGGTCTGAACAACGGCGGCACTCACGGTAAGAAGGGCAGCGAGAAGCCTGCGGACACGAACCAATGTCACGACATCACGGTGTACACGGCGATTGGCTTGGCGGCCGGCGCGTGCTCCGGAAATGGAATTGTGCTCGACATCAAGGACCCGGTACATCCCAAGCGCCTGGACGCGGTAAACGACCCTAACTATTCGTACTGGCACTCGGCTTCGTTCTCGAACGATGGCACCAAAGTCGTGTTCACCGACGAGTGGGGCGGCGGACTTGGGGCGCGGTGCCGTGCGAACGACCCCAATAAGTGGGGCGCGGACGCGATCTTCCGTCTGAAGGACGACAAGCTTAGTTTCGCGAACTATTACAAGCTGCCTGCGGCACAGGGCGACTCTGAGAATTGCGTGGCGCATAACGGGTCGCTGATTCCTGTCCCCGGCCGCGACATCGAGGTGCAGGCCTGGTATCAAGGCGGCGTTTCGATTGTGGACTTCACGGACCCGGCGCAACCCTTCGAGATTGCCTACTTCGACCGCGGGCCGATCGATCCGAACATGCTGGTGCTGGGCGGCGACTGGTCCGCGTATTGGTACAACGGCTACATTTATGGGTCGGAGATTGCGCGCGGCCTCGACGTCTTTGAACTGACGCCGACCAAGTTTCTGACGCAGAACGAAATCGACGCGGCGAAGACGGTTCGGGTGTCTGAGCTGAATGTGCAGAATCAGCAAAAAATCGAGTGGCCTACGAAGTTGGTCGTGGCGAAGGCGTATGTGGACCAGTTGTCGCGGTCGCAGGCATTGCCGGCGAACCAAATCGCAGCTCTGCAGAAGGCGATCCAAAGCGCAGAGAGTTCGCACATGAGCAAGGGCAAACTGGCGAAGTTGAAGAGTATGGCGCCGTCGTTGGAAGAAAGCGCGGTCACGGCGAAGAGTCCGGCGGACTCGACACGGTTGCGTGTTTTGGCGGACATCCTGAAGCATCCGTCAGCCTGACCACATCGCGAACCCGGCGGGTTTTCCTGTTTAACCCGAAGAGCCAAGGATCCGTAGCCGGATCCCTTGCGCAAGCGCCTTACGCTTCCAGCAAACAAAGTTGGGCTTCTGCGTGTCATATTACATGCGTGAGGCGCGACGGCGTGTGGGACGCCCGCAAGCTGAGATGTGAAGGTGCGTAGCGAGTCAGCCTGCTTGTCTGTCCCGGGTCGAAAATCCGATTGTCGCCCCGCGTCGCTAGAAACCAGTTCGCTATACAAATCTCTTTGGCCTTTTCGAAGTGGGGATCGACTCTTGCGAGATAGAGACTCGGAACTCCGAGAGCTGCCGAAAGAGGGGGAGATAGACTTCCAGATGGTGCACGAATTCCGTAAGAAAAAGCTGACCTTTCCTGCTGGTTTAGCGGAGGCTCTCCGCTTCGCAAACGCTCGATGTTGGAAGCTACCGCGTCGGCTATATCAGCGTAAGAGCGGTCAGTGACGCCTGCCACATGAGGCGTGGCAATCACATTTGGAAACTTCAGCACGGGATCGTCGGGGGTAATTGGCTCAGTCCAAAAAACATCTAGTCCCACTCCGGCCAAGTGGCCGCTGGCGAGCGCGTTACAAAGCGCCCGATAATCGATGAGTCCTCTCGTTTGATGCGCCAGCCTGACGCGCAGAACGAGCGCGTCCGTTTGTACCAGAGCTCTGCCGCGGTCGCTCGAACTGAAACATTCATCGACCAAAAATTCGGCACTCTTTGCCGCGTCGGGCTGGCGTGTAATACCGATAAGCCTAGCTACCAGACCATTGAGACGCACCATGCGACCCGCGAGCGTGCGACCCAATGGCGCGCCAAGAATTCCTGCGCACACATTGGCTTGTGCCACAGTCAACTGGCGCAGTAGTGCAAGGATGAGCAAGACAGTGTGCTCAGTCACAGAATCAGCGTTGGTCCCGTAAGTGGGAACATTAGCCGCGCAAATGCCACGGGCTCGTGCCGCATCAAGATCCACTCCCTCAAGCCCCGAGCCCCACTGCTGGACCAGACGGAAGCCCCCTCTTCGATAAGCTCCGCATCCAAGATGGTCATCAGCGGGATCACGACGTCCGCGCTGGCATTTGCTTTGCGGAGCTCAGTGCCATCGCATACAGCCAATTCGTCACGCCCAGCGGGCAACCGTTCTTTCAGCAATGCACGAGCAGCGGGAAAACAATCACCACAAAACAGAATCCGCAAAGCATCCTCTCTGGTCAGATCGTTTGCTCAATCATTCGATAGAGGCGACGCCACGCTCTGAAGTGCGATCAGCTCGCGAACTCCCACTTGGCCCTTCACAGACTCAATCAACTTTATCGAGTCGTAGCCCAGACCATCTTTGAAAACAATTTCTACGTTCTCGATATCCTGAATGTTTTTCGAAGGATCGCCTTTGACGATCATGATGTCTGCCTGTTTTCCAGCGGCGAGCGACCCAATATGGTCGGCCAACGAGTGCTCGATTGCCTGAGTGAGAACGACCGAAAGATGTACCAGGCGGATTGGCTAGCGGATCGCAGGAAGATGGCCGGGGGAAGCCAGAGTGAGAAAGAGCGCCGTCAGACCAATCCACGGCGGGGGAAGTCGTCACGTAAAACTCAGAACAGCCTTTGACCTCGGCACACGGTTTATCCGTGGCATTTTTCTGACACCACATTTCATCCTCCAGAGGAGAGAACTGAAAGCCTTCGAAAGTTTAGCTCGGAGATCAACGTCCATCTTTACGGGCTGAAGAATCTAGACAAGCCCCAGTCTTTGTATTCCCAAAGCTTCTGGTCTGCATGGATTGCGGTTTTACAGAATTTGCCATTCCAGAAACTGAATTGTGTCTACTTGGAAAGGGCCCTACGGCACGGGGAACTACAACATCGCCCACACGAGGTTGGAGTTTTGACCTATCGGAATTCGTTACTGGATTGCCCTTCAGCAGTGGTGAGATCGAGACCCTTGAGTGTGCTGCTGACAAACCGCTTACCCTGAAGAATGCCTTCAACCGCCACTAGCAATTCGTTTGCGCCGTCTGATTTGACCACGTAGCCGTGCCCGCCTGCGCTTAAGGCTGCTGCTGCGATGTCCAAGGAACGATTTACGCTTAAGAACAGGATTTTCGACTCTGGAGCAATTTTGCGGATTGATGGGGCGGCTTCTATTCCATTCAACTTTGGAAGGCCGATATCCAGCGCAATCAAGTCCGGCTGAAATTCCTTGGCTTTTTGGATGGCTTCCAATCCGTCTGACGCCTGGCAGATGGCCTGCCATTCAGGGTTCTCTTGTAGGTGGGAAGCGACAAAACTACGCCAAGGCCCGAAGTCATCCGCTAGCAGGATTCTGACGGTACGGGGCATCAATCTCTTTTCATGACGGGGGTCGTGGAGAGACCTTCAAAAGCCGCGAAAATCATACCCCTACATACACTGGGGTCCTAGTCTTTTCGCTCGTGCCTTGCTAAGGCTGTTCGTGGACTCCGCACTCATCAAGCGTCAGTTCAACCAGTTACCTTATTTATATATTATAATATAAGTAGATCCCTAGGACGCCCGCCGGTCCCAGCCCGGCGTCGCATGCACAGCTTGTTGACAAAACCTGTTATCCCGTCGCCCGGTGAGTCACTCACGCGTTCTGTTCACCCTCCAAGTTTCGCCGAGTTGAAAGGCCAGAGCGATGGCGAGCTGATGGTGCATTTACAGGCTGGCTGCAACGACGCCCTTGCGATTTTGGCGGAATATGCATCGATCTGCAGCCGACGCCTGGCGTCGAATCCTGTCTGTTAGTTTTGACAATATCCGGGGAAAGATATGACGCTCAGAATGAACGCGGACGTGAACTCAGGAGGAGAACATGACTAAGAGTTATGGCCGTTGGATGGTCGTGCTCTTGCCGTTTGTTGCTTTGAGTCTGGGCCTCACACTCCTTCGCCCCAGCCGCAGCAATGCTGAGCCACCTCAACAATACCCAATCATGGACAGAGTTGCTGAGAAGCTTATCCTAAAATATCAGCAGTCGAGCTGCCAGCAATTACAGCAGAAGGAAAGTCAAAAAGCGCCACCGAGTCCTCAGGAGATAAAAGCGGTGGAGTTTCTTCACAACGATGCGCAGATGCGTGCTGCGTTCATCAACAAGGTTGCAGCTCCCATTGCTAATAAGATGTTCGAATGCGGGCTGATTCCCTGAGGGTATCCACCACACCTAAATCAGGCTGCTCCTGGAGATTTCACTCTGGGACTGAGAGGCACGCGAGCGTGAGTCGTTGTTCCGGATTGCAGTTGGGAATCAACGGAAAAATCTCCGCTCACCAGTTTCAGTCTGATTATCTATAGGCCTTGCCCCAACTATAGAAGTACTTCACAGCGAAACCGGTGGCGGTTGGGCCGTTCTGGTGCACCAGCGCCTTGGCGAACTCGAAGACGAGCGAATTTCGGGGATTGAGGGAAACACTCACCTCGCTTCCCAGAATGAAATTCTGTTGCGCATTGTTCTGGTTCACGCCGTTCACGAAGGTATCCCCGCCGAAAGAATAGCGCGTATCGAGAGAGGTCCAGAGGCTGGGCGTGAAGGAATAACTGATGTGCCCTTCGAGTCCGGGTAACGCCTGCTGCCGGAGGATTTCCGCTCCATGGTACGAAGTGTTATCCGTGTAGAAATAAGCGTTGGCGTAGCCGTCAAACTCCCATTTCTTTTTAGCGCCGAAGGGATGCGACACAGCGATTTCCGGCTTGAACGACCAGCGATTTGAACCAAGGTTGAGCAGGCTGTCGGCGTGATATAGGCCGGTGGGCGCAATGATGGTAAGGCTTGCGCCAATCGTGGTGGTCGGCTTGTAGCTTCCGAATTTCGACACACTGAGCGCTGGGCCTCCCTTTAGTAGCATGGCGAACTGGTAGCTGGAGTCGCCGGTGCCGGTACTGGAGACGTGAATGTCAGTGCCGCTCACCGAACCCTCGAAGCCAGCCAGCGGAACACCGGCCTCTAGCCATGCCAGGCGTCGAATGAAGCTGAAGTAGCGCGTGAAATAGGCGGTTCCCTGATTCAGGTTAGCTTCGGCACCGGCGACGATGAGCGAGGTGTCAATGGAAGCGTTCGCGTGAGCGTAGGTGTAGACAAGTTCGAGCTGATTGACGCCCACAGGAGTGTTGTCGTAGGTACGCGGATCTGTAAACTGGCCATACAGCTGGCTGGGAAAGTGAAAAACGACGAGCGCGAGGCAGACGCGACGAAGAATCCAGGCAACGCCACTGGGCACACGACGTTGCGACTTGAGTTGCAGACTGGTTGTATGGTCCCCCGCGATCATAACTATCGGCAACGAGAAGAGGAACATCCATCTCTTATCTCATGCGATCTTCCGCCCCTACCGGATCAACGTCGCGGAGCCTATAAGGTGTTTGGCGGAGAGGGTACCGTCAAAAGTAACAGTAGAGTTCGCTGCGGCCGTTCTCCAGAATCTCATCAACGAAAGTTCGCATGTGGTTGCTACTCGGCAACAGAAGAGTAGGAGAAACCTTATGCCTGATTTGTCGGCACTTCTGGCCACGATTCCGGATGACTACAAACCGATAGCGGCTCTCGGCATCGGCGCTTTCATGCTGGTCTTTCTCGTGCTGCTGCATGGCGCTGGTCTCCACGCTATTCTGGTGTTCCGCGCGCGCCGAGAGCGGTGCCTACGCATGGGGCGTCCCCATATTGTCGCGGCATTGCTCTTATTCGGCTGCTCCGTTTTCCTTATGCTCGCCCTGCATATTGGGGAATTCGTGATATGGGCGCTCGCCCTCATGAGCATGGGGTTGATAGCGCACGTTTCTGACGCCCTATATTTCTGTGCGAACGCCTACACCACCCTGGGCTACGGAAATGTTGACCTCGGAGACCATTGGCGAAATATCGCTCCCATCATGGGTATATCCGGACTGTTTACCTTCGCTTGGACAACTAGCGCGCTGGTTACTGTGGTAGCCACGCACAGAAAATTGCTAGAACAACTCGAAGAAGAGCGCGTACAGGAAATGCACATGCGCTTCGCCCTCCGCAAAGAAGAATGGGATGCCCTGAAGAGTGAGCGGGACTCCGAGCGGCTGGAAAGGGAGAGGACCGGGACTGAGACGGCGGGAGCCTCATTTTTCCAACGGCGCGCGACCAGGAAGGCCGACAGGAAGAGAGTGGAGGAACTCCGCAGAGCCAAGGCGACGGAGATTTTGGAACTTCGCCGGAGGGAGCGTGAGGATGAAAGAAAGCTAGGCCCAGGCGGGCGGCCGGAAAACCCCGGCGACTGACTAGCTGAATTTGGACAGCCTAAGACAGGACTTCCCTTCCACTGAAGATACTACGCTTCGTCAGGCGGTTTATTTACGTTACCGTGCAGCGAGCTTGGGTGGGTGTTCGGCGCGTTCCTTCCGTTTCTCATTTATTTGCTTTTTGGAAGGTGGGTAACTCTCGAAGCCTTTGGAAATCTGTCCCAACACTTTCGGCCAAATGGTATCGTCATCGGTAATTTTCTTGTCCAGGTACAGGCGCCAAGCCAGATCCTTTCGCTTTGGATCGATTAGATCGATGATGAGAGATGCGTCCAAGCTAGTTTCGGCGGTCATCATGTCGTAGGTATAGGCCCAGTAGTCGCCAATTAGCGGTCCAAATTCTCCCCAGTCTCCGACGGCTGCCGAGACCAGTTTGGATTGGCTGTTGGCCAAATACCGCACGACGAGGTCTGGTTTCTGATCTGGCCTCACTTCCTTTAGGCCGCGCTGGATCAACGCCTGTGACACCTCCGCGTGGACCTGGTTGCTGATGAGATTGGGATCCAACTGCCGAAACTCCAACTTATTCACGCCGCCGATATAAGCAAATGTTTTGAACTTTGAGAAATCCAGGTCGGGATCAAAATCGACATTTATTTTCGCCATCGCCTGCGGCGAAAGGATCAGAATAAATAGGAACGGGAAAATAGTTGCAATCGCCGTGCTAAGGCGCGAATGGTTCCTGGCTTTCTGCGTCCGGTTCAGCATCTGCTCTATAAAATCCAATGTCTTGCTCGCGACTACGTCGAAGCGTCCAAGCCAGGATGATAAGCGATATTGTCCTAACCTTTCCACGCTCGTAATTGTCAAAAGTGACAGGTTGTTGCCCGCAGGCAAAGCGACATGGGCTGACCTGCCTGCTATTCAGGCTCGCAGGAGCGGGCTGACTCAGCGCGAAGTGCCGAAACCGTCTTCACGATCCGACCTCTCACTGCTCAGGCAAGCTGGCAATTCTGACAGTTTCCATCAACGTTGCGACTCGTAAGAATTCGATGGTTGGGCCAGCCGCTAAGGAGGCTGATCAATGAACTCCCGCCACATCGTCGTACCGCTAGCCATCACTTTATGGGCTGTCACAAGCTCTGCTCAACAGCCCGCGTGGGAAAGTGAGAACGCGGCTGGGATGCGGGCGTATCAGCAGCGAAGTTATGCTGAAGCTGAGAATTTATTCAAGCATTTGGTACAACGGGCCGCAGAGTTTGGAGAGAGTGATCCTCGATATTCAGCGTCGATCAATAACCTGGCTGCGGTGCTGCAGGCAGAAGGCAAGTACTCTGACGCCGAGGAGTTCTACCAGCGCGCCATAAAAACCTGCGAGAACGCAATCGGACAGGAACATCCCCAGGTAGCCACTTTACTGGACAATCTCGCCACACTTCTCGTGGAACGAGCCAGATATTCGGAGGCTGAACCGCTCTACCAACGCGCTCTCGGCATCCGAGAAAAGGCCCTTGGAGCGGAGCACCCTGACGTGGCAAAGGTTCTCAGCGATCTTGCTGCGCTAAAGTGGGCCGAAGGCAAGTACTTGGAATCCGAATCCCTCTTCCAGCGCGCACTTGCTATCGACCAAATGGCCTTCGGAACGGAAGACGCGGAGGTGGCTTTGGTTCTTAATAACTTGGCGGGTGTTTTTCACTCGGAAGGGAAGTATAAGGACGCCGAGTTGGAATACCGTCGCACCCTCGCTATATGGGAAAAAACGCTTGGGCCTGAGCACCCGGATATCGCTGCAGTTCTCCACAATCTGGCCGAGATGCAGCTGGAGCAGGGCAAATACTCAGAAGCTGAATCCCTTTTACGGCACGCGCTCGCCATCCGGGAAAAGGCGCTCGGACCAGAGAGCCCGGGCTTAGCCACTATTCTCGATAACCTTGGCTCCCTTTTCTCGGAGCGCGCCAGGTATTCGGAAGCTGAACCTTTGTTCCAGCGCGCCAGAGCCATCTCGGAAAACGCCTTTGGACCAGAACACCCTAGGGTGGCGGACGTTCTCGATAATCTCGCCACCCTTTGGCGAGACCAAGGCAAATACTCGGCTGCGGAAGCTCTCTACCGCCGCGCCTTGAAGATCCGGGAAAAAACTTATGGACCCGAACATCCGGACGTGGCTGCCGTGCTCAATGATTTAGGGACGCTCCAGCAAAGAGAAGAGAATTATTCGGCTGCTGAACCTCTGTTCCAGCATGCACTTGCTATCTGGGAAAAAGCGCTTGGACCGGAACACCCGCGTGTGGCTTCAGCCCTCAACAATCTAGCAACGGTTCTTCAGAACCAAAACAAATACTTGGAAGCCGAGCCGCTGCTCGAGCGCGCGCTGGCCATTCGGATAAAGGTTTCTGGGCCGGAACACTCAGAGGTGGCCATTATTCTCGATAATTTGGCAGGGAGCTACAGCGCGCAAGGCCGTTACAAGGAAGCCGAGTCGCTCTACCAACGCGCTCTAGCTATATCGGAAAGGACGTTTGGACCGGAGCACCCAAACGTGGCTTCGATCCTTGCAAATTCAGGAAAGTTTCAGGTGAAACGAGGCCAATACTCGGCTGCTGAAGCTCTCTTCCAGCGTGCCCTTGCGATCCGAGAAAAAATGCTCGGTCCGGAACACACGGAGTTAGCTCCCATCCTCGGTAGCCTGGGCATGCTTGAGTATATACGTCACAACGACTCAGACGCTGAGTCCTTTTACAAACGCGCCTTGAACGTGTGGGAGAAAGCGTCTCAAGTACAATCTTTGAACTACGCGCAGACGTTGCAAAACTTGGGCGTGCTCTATTTTGATCAGCAAAAGTATGACGAGGCCGGAACGCTTTTCGAAAGAGCTGTCACGGTTAAGGAGCAATCACTGGGTAAGGAGCACCCCGACGTGGCCGATGGGCTTAGCAAATTGGCCATCGCGGATGTGGCTCGCGGCTACTATGCCGAGGCGGAATCGCCGTGCAAGCGAGCGCTCGGCATTTTAGAAAAATCTTCACCCTCGGACTATCCGGCATTGATTGAAGCCTTGACGCGTTACGCATGGGTGCTCGAAAAAACAAAACGGAAGGCCGAAGCGGAACTTCTTGAGACACGGGCGATGGTGTACCGTGCCAAGCTCAAGGAAAACAAAGGCAAGAATCAAGCCGCATTCTCCGCACAGCGGCCTTGAGGTCGGTCGACTGAACGGAAGGCCTGCGCCCAGTGTTCATTGAGAGAATCCTCCACGGATTGCGCTCCTATGGATGTAGTGACCACGATCCGCAAATGGAAAGCAGGAAGTTCTCCGAGTATGGCGGCAGAGAGGGCCGGATGGATTATTGGCTTGTGCTTGAGCCACGAAATCTACTAGTCTTGAAAATAGTTCGTCGCACTTCAGCTATGACCTCTTCAGAAATGGAGCCCACTGGCGACGTCGCGCATCCGCGTACTTGTAGTAGATGATTTCGAACCATTTCGGACTTTTGTTTGTTCGGCACTACAACAAATGCCGGAATTGGAAGTAGTTTGCGAATTGTCAGATGGGTTAGCCGCAGTGCGGAAAGCTGAAGAACTTAACCCCGATTTGATATTGCTCGACATCGGTCTCCCCACATTGAATGGAATCGAGGCGGCTCGGCAAATCCGCAAGCTCGTCCCAAAGGCCAAAATACTATTCCTGAGCCAAGAATCCTCTGACGACGTGGTGCAAGAAGTCCTCAACTTGGGTGCGCGGGGCTACGTTGTGAAAGCACAGGCTGGAAGCGAACTGCTGGCTGCTGTGGAAGCGGTCCTTCATGACAAGCAGTTTGTGAGTAAAGGATTGGCAGGTCAGAATTTTGCGGGCGCTGCAGAGACGCACACCCCCGACTATCCCTATCCCGAGGACGTTGTCCCATCACATACACCATCCGGCGTGCAAAAAAACGAGATGACGCGCCACCACGAGGTTCTATTCTATTCTGATGATCGGTGCTTTCTCGAGGGCTTCAGTCGTTTCATTGAAGCCGCTCTTGAGGCTGGAAATGCGGCAATCGTCGTAGTGACGGAGTCCCACCGCGTTAGTCTTCTTCAGGTATTGCAGGCACATGGTGTGGATGTTGCGGCCGCCGTTGAAGAGGGCCGGTATATCCCTTTGAGTGTTGCAGAGACGCTCTCGACCTTCATGGTGGACGATATCCCTGACCCTATTCGCTTTGCGAAAGTCGCCGACGATCTCATTGCCAAAGCGGCCGAAGCGGTAAATGAGAAACATCGTCGCGTTTCTGCTTGTGGAGAATGTGCACCTGGCCTCTGGGCGAGAGGCATGGCGGAAGCGGCGATTCGACTCGAACAACTTTGGGACGAGGTGGCAAGGACATACGGTATAGATATCCTTTGCGGTTATCCAGTGAATAGCTTTAACGGCGACGAAAACAAGCAGATCTTCCAAAGAGTCTGCGCGGAACATTCAAGCGTTTATCAGGATGGAGACGCGTCTTAAAACACTCGACCCTTACTTCGCAACGCCCTTGCGAGACTGGGCAATTCTTCATTCGAAATGGTGAGTTCGGCATAACCGCAGTTTAAGCAGACTAAGACCTCCGGGAATATCAAGATGGACACTTTGTCCTGGCCTTCATGCCCGGGAAAATGTACATTGATCTCCGCGTTAAACTTCGACTGTTGTTCCGACCCGCATTTCTGGCAGGACATAATACCTCAATGCAAATTTCCAATGCACAATCCCCTATCACCGTCTTCCACCTAGACGCTAGCCCACCGCTCCCATACAGTGAACTGGCAAAAGTGACAGGCAGAGCCTAGACCGTCGAACAAAGAGCGGGCTTAGCGGGACAGACTGGGATTTGTTTGAAGGCAGATTGCGTTCCTACCCGGACGCCGCTGCGAATTTGCTTATGGGCACGCGAGCGTGGATCGTCGTACCGCTCCGGGGCTGCGAGTCGATGGAAAGTTGCCCGTCCACTAGCTTTAGCCGCTCCGCCATGCTGACCAGGCCAAGCCCATGTGTCTTCGCTGCCTCTCGAAGGTCAAATCCGGATCCCGAATCGCGCACGGTAAGATCAATCGCATCCGACCCGTAGCGCAGTTCCACTTCAAAGTGCCGCACACCGCTGTGCTTTAGGGCATTTTGCAAAGCTTCCTGCAATACGCGGAAGAGGCAGAGCGAAATCTCCTGCGAAAGCGCGCGTGGAACCTCATCATGCGCAAAGACAACTTCGACATTCTGCTGGTCAGAGAACTCCTTGCAAAATGCTTTCATGGCAGTAGCAATGCCCAGGTATTCCAGTTTTGACGAATGCAACTCGCGCGACAAGGATTGGACATCGGTCGCTATCTCAGAGCTGTGGTCCCTCAGTTGGCCAACATAGTAGAGTAGTCCAGCAGGCAAATCGGAATATCTTTGCCTGAGCTGCTCTAACTCGATTGTTAACATCGCGAGGCGCTGACCGATATCATCGTGAAGCTCTCTGGCGATGCGGGTACGTTCACGCTCTTGAGCCTCAATGAGCCTGCTGCTCACGCCCGAGACGGCTTCTTCAGCAAGCTTGCGGTCGGTAACATCAACACATGATCCGATGAAGCCCGTGAAGGAACCATCTTGATTGAACCTCGGCACGCCAATGTCCAGAACCCAGCGATATTCGCCGTCGTAGCGCCGGAGCCGATACTCCATCCTGAACTTCTCACGCGCATCAAAAGCGCGGGCATAGGTGTCAAAACACCTTTGCAAATCCTCGGGGTGAACGCCTTCCGCCCATCCGTTTCCGAGCTCCAGCTCCATGGGCCGACCAGTGAACGCCAGCCAAGAATCATTGAAATAGGTGCACAACCTAGAAGTATCCGACATCCAGATCAGCATCGGGGCGGTATTGGCCACCAAGCGGAAGCGTTCTTCGCTCTCGCGCAGTGCTTCTTCCGCGAGCTTCTGGTCCGTGATGTCAGCTGTAACACCAAGGACGCAGGGTTCCCCGTCCAGCTCGATTAGTTCGGCGGCTGCTAAGCCAATGCGGATGCCGCCGTTACGCATGCGAAAGCGCATCGGCATGTTCCGAAGACTGCCTTTGTCAAGAAGCCGCTTTACGAGTTCTTCCCTGCCAGACGGGTCCACCCAGATACCAATGTCGAAGGGTGTTCGGCCAATAAGCTCTTCACGGCGCCAGCCAGTTATCCGTTCAAAGGTTTCGTTTATGTCGATGTAGCGATGGTCTATGGCGCTCGACAACGACAGAATCATGGGACTTTGCCGGAATGCCTTCGAAAACTTCTCTTCCGACTTCTGCAGCGCCTCTTCCGCCCGCTTGCGCTCCGTGATGTCACTCATCATCGCCAGCGCCCCGTCAAACTCTCCATTGTCCTTGGAGATCGGGATTGCTGCCATTCGTACCCATAATTCGGCACCGTCCCTTCGCCGGAACCGATCATCAAAGTGTTCGCTTAACCCATCCCGTCGGCGCTCTAAAACCTGCCGCTTGCGCTCAACATCCTCGGGAAAGTAAAAATCAAATACGCTGCGCCCAAGCATCTCTCCCGGTTGGTAGCCGAGCATTTCCGCCATTTGTCGATTCACAAAGGAAGTGTGAAACTTCGAATCGAGGAGCCATATTCCTTCATTTGTAGTCTCCACAATCCTGCGATACTTTTCTTCGCTTTGTCTGACCGCATCTCTGGCTCGCCTGCGCTCAGTGACGTCCGCTAGAATGCCTCTTATCCGCTGAATCTTGCCTTGCTCGTCGAATTGCGCACGACTATTCCTCTCCACCCAAATCATCGTACCGTCGGGACGTACCATGCGATAAGTGATCGCGAGGGTGGACTTCTCGGGACTAAGGTCGGCAACCGCGGCCACAAGTCTTTCCCGGTCTTCCGGGTGAACTTTAGCCAACATTTGCTGACCGGTGAGGGGTGTCCCCTCATCTATCCCGAGAATCTGGGCGCTTTCTGCCGAGCGCACGAGCATATCGGTCGTGGCGTCCCACTCATAAGCGAACATCTTTCCAGCCTGAACGGCCAGACGCAGACGTTCTTCACTCGCGCGCAGGGCCTCTTCGGCTCGTTTGCGCTCGGTGATATCTGCCACAATGCCTGTTATCCGCAGCAGTCTGCCTTGTTCGTCAAACTGCGCACGGCTATTCCGCTCTACCGAAATCACGGTGCCGTCGGGGCGTACCATACGATAACTGATGCTAAGGTCCGGCCTTTCAGGGCTCAGTTCGGCTGCCACAGCCGCAAATCTTTCTCGATCCTCTGGATGGATATTGTCTAAGACCTGATGACCGGTGATCGGTGTCGCCAGATCAATCCCTAGAATCTGGGCGCTCTCTGGCGAGTGTGTGAACAAATCGGTGGCCGCATCCCAGTCACAGGTAAACATCCTTCCGGCCTGGATAGCCAGACGTAACCGCTCTTCGCTTTTGCGAAGGTCCTCCTGCTCTCGTTTGCGATCGGTAATGTCTTGCGCCGTACCACGAAGCTGGACGATGCGACCGGCGCCATCACGCCGCGCTTCGCCCTTGGCGACGATCCATCTTCTTGCGCCATCAGAGCGATTCATCTCAAGATCGAGTTCGTAAGAGGTTCCCGAGCGCAACGCTTCTTCCACAGCGCTCCGTAGCCGCTGCCAGCTTTCGGCAGTATAGAGCGTATGGTGATCCTTGTAACTGACGGCAGGCAGAGCGGGATCAATGCCTGTGATGCGATAAAGTTGTTCTGACCAGGTGACCGCGTCCGTTTGCGGATACCATTGCCAGCTACCTACGTTAGCGAGGCGTTGCGCTTCCGTGAGATCCGCCTCGCTCTGGCGCAATGCCTGCTCTGCGAGTTTGCGCTGCGTGATATCTTGCGCCATGCCCAGCATGCGCTCGGGAAGGCCAGTCGCAGAATAGTAGAATTTTCCCGTCGCGGCGATCCATCGGAGAGTTCCGTCGGGCCAAACGACGCGGAACTCCGCTGCGTAAGGCAGATGATTTTTCCTTGCATCGGCTACGGCTTCTGCGACTTGATGTCGATCCTCCGGGTGCACGTAACGGTAGAAGTCTTCCGGACGCCCGACAAAACTCTCGGACCGGATTCCGAACATGTTTTTCAGGTCGCCGAACCAGGAATCTCGTCCGCTCTTGAGATCCCACTCCCATCCAACGGCTTTACCGGATTCCATCGACAAGCGTAAGCGCTCTTCGCTTTCGCGGAGCCCGTCCTGCGCATTCTTGCGCTCTTCTACAAGGACTGCCAGAACCATGAAAGGGATGGAAGTACAAAACAAGAACAATTGGAGTGATAAGACGCGGTTGATGGGATCTGCCTTGTTGAAGGGACCGCGCCCATGAACCGCGCCCCAAATGGACATCAGGGCAACGATGGTGGCCGAGCTACCGGCGCCCGCGGACCCAAAACGCAAAGCGGACCAGATTAGGAATGGCACTAGAGAATAAAGCAGTGCCGGCAGAGCGCTTCTCCCTGAAACTATGAACATGAAGTAGCACAGGGAAACCAGCGTAGACACAAGGATGGCCGCTTCCAAATAGTAGGATGGAGATGCTCGTGGCGACTGTCGGCTCCGGTCAAAGAGACCGAGAATGGCCGGGGTTACCGTAAGAAAGGCCAATGCTTCCGAGAGAAAACTAAACCTCCAGTTGACCCAATCGTCGCCACTCAGGCCATTGATGCCGATGGAGGCCACGACAAGAGACGCGAGGAACACCGTAAAGAATGAATACTTTGCAAGAGCTTTCAAGCTGTTCAAACGGGGCCGGCCGTTCAAGAAAATGCTAACACCCCAGGAAGCGATCAGAATTTCAAGGATGTCGGCCAGAATGAGCCAGGCAATGGAAGGAATTGACACACCCGATTGCAAATCATAGAGAACAAAGCCCGCCAGGCCTACAGGGAGAAGAACAGGCCAGATTTTCCGTGGCACGAGCAGGAGAATCGCGACCAAAAGTGCGCAACCCGGCCAGAGTGGCCAGACCGTTTGGGGAACGGATATGACTAAAGCCCCGGCCAGTCTCGCTGACAGGTAGCACACTGTAGCCACCAACAACGCCAGGATAACTGTCCGGAACGTGGAATTTAGATTTGCCACATCCCAGGGAGCGCGCTTACTGCTTGTTTCCATAGTTTAGCTCCGGTGCCGCGGGAACAAAAGGCGCTTAGTGAACTGCCAACCAACGGCCCTGCTAAAGTCGATACATGGAAAGTGACTACAATATACCCGCAATGTGATAGTTGGGCATTTCAAATCGCTGCGCTGAGAGTCCAGGCTCCAAGGCCAAGAGTATAAGGTATTCTTTGATTTGTACTCAACTGTGGTATCGGACGCAGGAGATGTACGGGTTCCGGATCCGGCGATGGGTTTAGCAGTAAGTATCCGCCTGACTCACCTCAGAGGTTCGCCCGCGTTGCAATAAGCAAGTCTGAGGTCTGTAAGTTTTGACAATGTGCGCCGAGACGCAGCCCGGCTATGCTAAAGCAATATCAATGATTGCGTCGGATTACTTCAAGATAGGAAAGGCCTTGGCCAACAAAGACTCGAATATGCGGGACCAGGACTGGCCCAAAACGTTTTCATCCAAGGACGGTGTTGTGGTATCGGTAGTTTAGGATGTCGCGGCCCTAACGCAGGAACACGCTATTTCCACTTGGAGGGATCTACTTGAGAATAAAGTCAATATTGTTTGCGGCTGTTCTGGCCATCCCCCTCATCCTGGCGGCAAGTTCTCCCAAGTTGCTCCTGAGTTGGAAAAATCCGAACTATTCAGGCGGACACTTTACCCACATTCTCGTGTTGGCCCTTAACGGCAAGGCGGAAAACCGAGCGGAATTCGAGGATGACCTGGTCGCGGCCATCACCCGGCCAGGAATTCAGGCGACTCAGAGCTACGTATTCCTGCCACGCCCTAACGTGACACCTATAGACATGAACGATTTAAAAGCCGTGATCCGGGAACAGAAATTCGATGCACTCGTAGTCGCGCGTTTAACCAAAGCGTTAAACAAGACAACGTATGTGCCCGACCAAGTTTATAATCCGCTTCCTGTTTACGGGAACTTTGCCGGATATTACGGCGCGGTCTCTCCCTTGGTCTATTCTCCAGGGTATATGGAGAAAGAGAAACTCGCACAAGTGGAGACAAATTTCTATTCCACGGCAAAGTCGGATGGAGAACTTGTGTGGACGGGAACCACCAACACTTTTGATGGCAATTCGCCGATGAAGGTGATTAGGGGGTTAGTTAAGGTTCTAATTGAAGAGTTGGAAAGGCAAAAGGTCATCGACCGACGGGCTTGACGTGCATGGATCTAGAAGGACCAGCCGATCCCCGAACTTGTGCCAAGCTCATTCTTTCTTGCCGTCGTCGGCGGTCTGCTATCAAAGTTATCCCAGAACGTGAAAGCCAGGTGAAAATTGTTTCTCAGTTTGATTGTGACTGAATTATTTGTGGTTACGCGAAGACGGCCGGAGTCGGTAAGCCCGGGAAATGCCCTCACCTCAGAATTGAGCTCTCCGAAGTTGAAACGAACATAGTTGTATTGTAATCCCGCAACGGCCTCCATACTCTGATCCGATGGATTACCGGCGGAGGTACCGAAGGACTCGTGGGCGTACACAATGCCGCCCAGCCAGGCAAGGTTGCTGTTGGTCGTACGTTTCAAATAGCGTCCGTAACCGCCGCCAAGGGTCGTGCGCAGGTTCAAATCTTGTCGGCTGCTGTGAAGAAAATCGGAGAGGACCGCGACGAAGGAATTCCTGTTAAGAAACTTGGTGAACGTCGCCTGTAACTCTTCACGATTTGTATTGGACGCTCCCGGCTGACCGCTAAACGTTGAATCGAAGGAGGTCTCGGCTTTCCATCCGGGGGTCTGGTACGCTGCGCTTGTGTCCGCGTTCAGCGTCGACTGACTATTTCCACTTGTAAAACTATAACCAAAATCTATGGATCCCTGCAATTCCCGCCAGAACGTGGGTTTTTTTGTATCGATGCTTGCTATGGCCTCAGAAGGGACCAGCACTTCCTCAGTCACTTCGCGAATCAAAAAATCTTCGGTCTCTGCTTTTTCACCAGACTTTTTTTCAATCTTCCCTTCAAGTCTTTGACCATTGTTCAATACGATTCGGTAGGTAGCAGTGCTTTGAACCGATTCCACTTGATTCCAATCCAAGCCAATATTGCCGGATGCGTAGTCGGTCTCCACATACAACAAACCGTTTTGCAGGCGCTTAATCTTCCCAGTGAAATGGTCCCCATTGTTCATGACCACCACGTCTTTTCGTTTTTCCTGGGCTGGCGAGCACTGGCATGCCAAGAGAGCCGGTAAGAGGAAACAACAGCTCGCGCGAAGGATCGCAAGAATTGTAGGATTCATTTTCTGACTCCCATGATTGCCACGCCGTCCTTAATCCGGCGCCGTGACGTAAAGGCATCCGGCTTGCCGAGGGATTCTCATGACTTCGACTTCCGCAGAGCAAGGAATATCCTTCGGTGTGACCGTCCGGGAGCCAGTTCCTGTGAGATTAAGCCCCTAGACTCATTTGTTGGGCGGCGGCTGTTCCATCTGTTTCAACGCTTTCTCCAGCAACATCTTCTTCTGCTCCTGGGTTAGCTTGGGAAACAGCAACACAAACTGTAAGCGCAGGCCCCAAGGCGAAGTTCCTGGCGGATGGACGGCGTTGCCGTAGAACTGCGCGGTGATGTTCACCGGCTGGAATCCAAGTTTCATAATTCTTCCCACTCCTCCGCCGAACGGCACCGTCCACCGGTTATCGCCGGTTGCTCTCCTGTTGGCGGTGACGATAGGCGAGGTGGTAAGGTACCAGCCCTTCTTCATGTTGTAATTGACGAACCACTGAAGGAGGAACTGGTTCACGGCAGGTTTATCCATATTGGAATGACCGGCGACAGACCAGATGTTGTTTGCAAGAAACCCAATCGTCCATGGTTTGGGCTGCACCAGCACGACCACCGAAGGCCCCATGCTGAATTTCCCCTGTCCGAGAAATGTCGTATTGGTTGCTGTAGGAAAAACTAAAGACGGCCCGACGCCCCAGATCACCTTGCTCTTCTTGGGTGTTAAGAAAAACGAAGGGTTCATGTCTCCTAACCCATAGACGCCGGTCGTTTGCGCCGGGGGCCCGGATACCTGCGGCACGGGAAGTGGTTGGTAGATGATCGGCGTAATCCAGCGGACGATGAGGTTCCAATCTTTCGACACGCTGAGCGGAATCACCGGCTGGATATTCAGAACATTCTGGGTCCTGTTAGCCGGCCCGATGTTGAAGTTCCAGTTTTCCTGAATGGGAACGCTGATGAGGCTGGCCACAGGATTCTGAGCCGCGTTTCTCAACGCGTCGGTGTTCGCCGCCGCCGCCGGCGTTGCCTGTGTGGCAACCTGAGTTCCCTCCGGGCCGACCGGCGTATCTTGTGCAAACAGCGGCACTGCGGACAGGAGAAAAACCGCCAGTGCCCCCACAGCAAGCCCCTCCCGTCTTGACCGCTTCATTTTTCTCTCCTCAAATTTATCGCGACATGCGGTAGTTGTTAGATTTCTCTCGACCTGTCTAACACGGCGTTGATCAATTCGCGTTCGAGCACCAAGTGCCCATTCATTCTTTCCCTTCCTTCGAGACACGACGAACATCACCTCGTCTAGCTCGGCATCACCTAGTTCTTGGGAGCCTCCGGCTTGGGAATCCGCAAAGTCCACGAGAAGCCAAACACGATGGTGCGGCCTTGCGGACGAGCCAAAGCATGGTACTCATCGTAGTATTTGAAGAAGGCTGCCAGATCCTTCGCTGGGAGAATGAAGTTGGCCTGGACACCAATCGCATGTACTGAATAGTACGGAATCCTGCTCTCAGGGATAGGGACACCAGCAACGGTCAACGTTCCTCTGCTCTTCGAGGTTTGCCATTGGTCGTACGCAACCAGGCCGAGTTGCAACAGCCTGCTCATGTCTTTCTTCAGGGGAAGAACCTGCCCAAATCCCCACTCCGCAGTGAAGGTTTGGCCCGGTGTTATGTTCGTGGCACTCTTTTGCCCGTGGATTTCCCAGGCGGTCGCCAAGTTTGCGGTGGTTCCCTTGTTCTTGGTGATGTAGACCGTGGTGCCACTCGTTATATCGTTACCCCAATATCCGGAACCCACGTTGTTGCTGGCTCCCTGAGTGAATCGGCCCGTAGGAGCGACGAAAGCGTATCCGGCGTTGAAATCAGCTCGCTTCAAGTGCCAACCCAGGTTAATCGGCTGGACGTACATATCGGCAAAACCCGATCCACCTCCGCCGGTGTTGATGTTGCTCCCGGTTATGTTGGCTACCAACTCACCGTTCGCGTAGGTTAGCGCAACATAGGGCATGAAATAACCGCCGAGGAACTTGTGTTTCGGAACGTAGTAGAAAATGTTCTCATCCACCCAGAACGAGTAGGTCCCATTAACGCCTGGAACGCTGTTTCCGTTGGGGCCATTCAATTGGCTCGCGGAGTAGTTCAAGGCCAGGTTGGCGTAGGTGACGCCGGGATCGGGAATCACTCCGGCGTTAAGGCCAAACTGTCCCGGGACCCATTGCCCTTTCTGTTGAGCCAACGCGGATGGGGCGCCTCCCAGAAATATGCAAGCAAAGACAGCGGTCGCGAGCCTGATTCGGAATCGCACTCTTGAACTCCCTTCGTCCTCAGACCTTAAGACTTTGTGACGTTGCTGACGGACGGGTTCGGATACTTCTCAAGCGTCGTTATAGCTGACCTCGTGCTCGTGAAGGTGGGGTCCCTAGAGGCAGGTCACAGGCGAACGTAGCGGGCGCAAATTCTCCTATCTCGCACCCATGAGAGCCTTCAGCTTGGCGTATGCCTCACGATATTCGAGCTCGGCACGAAACATGTCTGCTTCCATTCTTGCCCGCGCCGACTCGACGTCCGGGTCATCTGATTTGTAGCTCGCCTCGATCACTTGAGTCGCGGACACCATCCGGCGCGCCAGTTGACTGAGTTTGCGCGAGCGTTCCAGTTCGATATAACTGCTCTTGACGCCCTGCGTCACTTTGGCCTTCGTCAATTGCACAGCAAGGTCTGCCGCTTCGGCTTGCGCCTTGACCTCTTTAACTCCATGTTCGCGCTTGCCGAAATCAAACAGGGTCCACGTACCCAGGACGCCGATGTAGGAAACATCTTTGGGTAAAACAGCATTGCTGATCATGTTCTGATTTGCGTAACCACCGATGATTGCGACGGTTGGAAAATACGCCATTTTTGAAAGTTTTAGACCGGAGTGTGCCTTGACAGCGGTTTGCTCAGCCTCCACGACCTCGGGATTCGCGGCCTCCGCTTTGGCAGCGACTTCCTCGAACGACACGTCTTCTACAAAAGGTTCGGGCGGAACGAGCTCCAGTTTTGTACCTTCCGGCAGGCCAACCATTCCCAGGAGCGACGAGGTCAGCTCTTGCACCTTGCTGGCCGGGAGAGAAACAGCTTTTTCGGCGGCGAGCATGTCCGCCTCTTGTTCCGCGGAGATCCGTGGAGAGCCCGAATTGCTCGCCGTCAGCCACTTGGCTTGAATCTTCCTGGCATCTGCTTCCGCAGTGATCAGTTCCCTTTCGGCGACGAGCAAATCAAAGTAATTTTTCTCGACTCTGTTCGCCGCTTCCGCCACCGGCATTCCTGCCTTCGCTTTGGCGATGTTCTCATCCGCGCGCGCGATTTTCACGAGTTGATAGATCGCGAAAAGCGGTGTGACCGGTTGAGTCGCGTTCACGTCAAATATGGTTTGATTCTTTGCAAATATGTTTACGGGAACGCTCAGGGTCCCGCCAGAGATTGGACGTCGAAACGTGAGCACCTGGCCCGTTTGCTTATTGAGGTGATCGTTGAGAAAAGTCGTGCCAATGCTCGGAAAGTACTGTGACTGCACGCCCAGCCGGTGCTGCTTCGCAATCTCCACCTGGAGCTGACCGAGACGCACGAGTGGATTGCTCGTCCCTGCTGCCATCTGCTGCGCTTCCTCTAGCGTAATCCGGCGCACACCATCAGTGCCAACGGCCGCAGGCGTGGCGTCGGACACCGGACCTCTATTCGGAGGATTTGCTTTCTCGGCGGAGCCAGTCTTGTTGCTCAGTTCGAATTTATATTTTGCCGGTGGCGCTGCCGCAACCGGCAGGGGGAATTGGATTCCGTTGGGCGCCTTATCGTTGGCATCCTGGGCCGAAGCTCCAAGGCAAACCAACAATACCAAGGCAAACAGAACTGAACCGCGGTACCACGCGTTGTTAGGCTGAATCACAGCTATCCTCCTTTATTGTTCCTCGGCAGAAAACGATGCGTTGCAGTCGGTTGCTGAGAAGCGCGACGCAGCTTCACTGAGTCAACAATGCTGCGACCGGCAGCCAGCTGAGGAAACTGGCAAAAGTGACAGGCTTTCGCCTCGGCCCGAATCCCGTATGCACGGAATTACCTCTGAGATTTTTACGTGCCTGAGGGAACATACTAACTACAGTCAAACGATTCTCTGCTTAACTGCGTAGCGTACGAGTTCGGCGCTGCTCTTGATCTGGAGGATTTCCATTGCGCGATATTTATGCGAAGCCACGGTTCGCATAGTGATGTGGAGCAAGTCTGCTATCTCCTTCATCGAGCGCCCTTCTGCCAGTAGTTGAATGACTTGCCGTTGCCGGGCAGTCGGTTCGGGGGCATGTTCACGCGCCCCAGGGTCTCGCAAAGAGATATTCTCCAGACCCTCGGAGACGCACGGCGTTATATAGGTTCTACCCTTAAGAACTTCGGCAATCGCCTTCGTAAGTTCAAGCGCTGCCCCCTGCTTAAGCAAATACGCGGAAGCCCCGGCTCGGAACGCTTCCCCGACAAGGTACGGATCTTCATTCATTGTCAGGAATATCAGTTTCACTGCCGGCATGTCGTGTTTTAGCTGTCGGCCGGCATCTAGTCCATTCAACAAGGGCATAGCAATGTCGAGCACGACGATGTCGGGGCGTAACTTTTCGCCTGCTTGCAAGAGTGCGTGTCCATCACCGACCGTGCCGACAACGTCATACTCAGCTTCCAATATTTTCTTGAGTGCTTCGACCAACATCAGATGGTCATCGGCAAGCAGGACAGTAGTGCGACTCAAGGTTTACCTCTCCGCAGTCACGGTTGTTATGAGCGGCTCATGGAAATAGACCGTCAGTTTAGCTTCCAGGGACTGTTCGTTCGCCGACTGGACTATATGCCTGCCCCGTCGGTCGGAGCCGTTCATGCGCGCTCATGAGCCGGATTTCCAAAACTCCCGACACAAACCAATCCGGATGGGTGTTTGCCACGGAAGCTGACGCGAATCCAGACCAAAAAGACCGAAGCTACCAGCTCACTACTGAACGGAATACTGTCAGTAGTAACAGGTTGTCTGAGGCAGTAAGAATGAACTCCTATCAAGTAGTTTAGTTATGCGAAACGTGCCAGACCGCGGCCAATCTAGCGAAGTCTCAGATCTTCTCTCTAACAGGGTGCCCAGCCGGGCGCGCACACTGCGCATTTCATTCCCGTCCGACGCAGAATCACCGACCCCGCCCACTGCGCCTGCCTGCGGCTTCTCCACCGGGAATACCGAAATTGTTCTCGCCGATGGACGCGTTCAGATTCTTGGGCGAGACGCAGATGCGACGGGGCGCCGACAAGATCGGTTACAAACAGCCATCGAAGCACATCAGACTGTCGCTCCTGCATGTATCGTGACTGCCCGGTGCCCCTGGAACCAACTCACTGATCCTGTTCAACCGCATTGCGAACTGGCTTTGGTCTCTGCCAGAGAACTGGGAAATCAGAAGCCGCCGCAGGATAGTAGCGTACTGATTCGGCATTCGTAGGAGTCAGCACGATGTCCACCCGGCGCTGATAAGCAAACAAAGTGGACGTCTTCTGCGCCGCGCGATCCGCAGGCAGTGGGTTCGGGCTCTGCGCTTCGAGCTGTGCAACACTCTGCTCATCCAGCACGTTTCCAACTCCTTCGGAGCTCGTCTCGATCTTTTCCTGAGGAACTCCCTGGGAGACGAGAAACTGTTTCGTTAGTTCAGCACGGCGAAGACTCAAAGAACTGTTGTACTCCGGTCCGCCGCGAGGGTCGGTGTGCGCAACAAGAGAAAGCTTAGCTCCCGGGTCGTATTCAAGGTACTTAACGAAACCTGACGCCAGTGTCGTGAGCGCCTCGCGCTGGCTGCTCAGTAGACCGAGAGCCGGATTGTGCCTGTCGGGATAGTCGGTGGGATAAAAGATGCTCTTGAGCAACACTGCGGGAACCGGTTCGATCGAGCCCTTCAGGCGCACGGCCACGGTCTTGGTATCAGAACCTCCACAAACGTTGGTTGCCGTCAGTGTGTATTTGAACTCCTCATCCAACGCGCCGTTCGTCGTCTGGGTTGGGGCGAGGGTGACAGACTTGGTTCCACTGCCGTCAACGGAACCAAGCGAAGAAAGAGAAGCAGCGTCAGCGTTGGACGATGACCAATTTAGCGTAGCGCTGCCTTGTTCGATCACTTTGTCACCGATGCGGCGATAACGGACCTCTGTAGGCGCGGCGCTAAGCGAGGACTGCACGACAGGGTTGACTTCGACGGTCGCGCTCGGCTTCGTTACTCCGCCTGGGCCCGTAGCCGTGAGTTCGTAGACAGTGGTTTGCCGAGGCGAAATGGTCTTCTCGCCAGTCGTTGGCACGGGGCTCATCCCGCTCATATCGGCATCAATGGTTTCGTTCGACGTCCAAGCCAACTGGGTATTCTGGCTGCAATTAATATTTGGCGGGTTGGCGGAAACGGATCCGCTTACAGGCGCAATAACGATCGTGGCACTTGCGGTGCCTGCATTAAAACGTGGGATGGCTCCGCCCAGCTGGCTAGATCCGCGCGGCCAATCCTTCGTTTTTTGCTTTCCGTTTGAGATATTAAGAATCACGCGCTGGTTCGCCGCCACCGTTACCGAACCTGACCAGTATTCCTTGCCATGCCTCGTGACTGTGAGTTCATGCGTTCCGGGTGGAACGATCAGCTCCTGATGAAGCATTATGTTGTGATTGAACTCGTCCACGTGGCCCACAAAGTATTCTGGCTTCTTGCCGTTCAAGAGAACCGCAGCATCCCCGGCACGCAGCGTCCCTACTTCGATCTGAATGCGCCCTCGAGGGCCCGCTACTTCGGAGCCTGCCGAGACCAGATTCACGTTTATTGGGCTGGTCTTGTCTGAATCGATGGAAACATCCTGTTCGAAGAATTTGTAGCCGTAGTTGGCAACCACCAAATGATGCGTACCCAGGCCGAGCTTGACGGTCCGGTTGCCGGGGCCGATGGCTTTGCCATCAACGAATGTGTACGCCTGCTTAGGAGAGACTGTTACTTTCAGTCTACCTAGTTTCGATTCCTGCGCAAAAGCAGTCGCGCTGAGCACAACCACCGCACTCAAGGCACCGCATAGTGCTCTGAAACTTTCATTTCTCATAAGATTAACCTCCCCCGCGCGACCAGTACTGTGGTCGTCAGCTAGACCGTACGCGTGCAGGCGTA
>WNFS01000903.1_pt1 | contig 28002 bp, 20 predicted proteins | sample 5400141 | NCBI WGS metagenome assembly WNFS01 (sample SAMN13153358, study PRJNA577476) | soil metagenome | isolation source: 60 cm saprolite under Madrone tree | place: USA:California | collected 2016-06-14
GCCGAGCCAATGGGGAGAAAAACCAAACCGCGCTCTAAGTCCACACTCATGATCGACCAAACGTTCGCGCCCGTGCGTTCCTTCCAAGCATCTCCCTCCCAACTCTCGTGCCCCGCTTCTCCCGGTCGGGGAATCGTGTGAAAGGTCCACGCGAGCTTTCCCGAGCGAACGTCAAAAGCGCGCACCTGGCCACTGGGGCCTTTGGACGGATATTCAGGGACCGCCGCTCCGGTAATGACCAGGTCTTGATAGATGGCCGGCGGCGAGGTCACCGAATACTCCGCACCAGGATAAGCGTCCGCGATTCCTGCACGTAGATCGACCGCGCCGTCTTTTCCAAATTCGCGGCAAGGTTTTCCGGTTTTCGCATCCAGGGCGATCAAGCGCCCGTCGAAAGTGCCGTACAAAATTCGACCGTCGTCCCCGCTCTTACCATGCCAATAGGCTACGCCGCGGTGCTGGAAGAAGTGGCGAGGTCCGGCATGCCCAGCTTGCGGATCAAACCGCCAAATTTCCTTTCCCGTTTCCGCATCGAGGGCAATCACGCGATTGGAAGGAGTGGAGAAGTAAAGCGCTCCATCAATCACGATTGGCGTGGATTCGAATGGCACAACGTGATGCCGGCCCGTTTCATTGCTTTCGCGGTCCAGCTCTCCCATGTGATACGTCCACGCCCTTCTCAACATTCCAACGTTCTGGCGATTGATTTGTTTGAGCGGTGATGATCGCGTTCCGCCAGCGTCACCACCGTAGGATTGCCACTCTTGCGCGGAGACCGCGGGGGAGAGCGCCAGTATAAAGAGAATCCGGCTTACTGCAGTTGGGCTCAGTGTCCACATCTTTGTTGGCACGCGGGCACCACTCTGATAACCAGTGGGCGGCAACTCTTACACTTCACCGAGTCGGATCTCCTCTGCCAAATGTTCGCTGGCGCGAAGAGCCAAAGCCATAATCGTCAGCGTCACCGACTTCTCCGGATGAGAGGTGAAACATGCGGCATCCACCACCAGCAAATTCTTGATGTCGTGGCAACAATTCCATCGGTCCAGCACGGAAGTCTTGGGATCCTCTCCCATGCGCGCACCACCCGCTTCATGGGTCACGCTCCCGAGCGGATACGGATTCCTCTTCTCGTAAGGAAGGACCTCCGCACCGGAGGCCTTCAAGATCTCCTCCATCTGACCGTACATCTCATCCCGCATGGCAAATGAGTGATCGTATTCTGCGTTGGTGTGAAAACGAACCTGAGGAATCCGGTAACGGTCGGTCAGTCCTTCGGGATCAATTTCCACGTAGTTCCAGTCAAATGGCAGCCCTTCGCCGTACCCACCAATGCTCACAGCGGCTGGATACAGCTCCTTGATTCTTTTCTTGTAGGCGGAACCGAAACCCGGCAGATGCGATCCTGGCCCAGGTCCCATGCCGCAACCCGTATAGAAAGTGAAGCGGTAGCCCCGGAGAAACTTGTCATTTTTCCTTCCGTAGTTATAGCGGGGGATGTACAGGCTATTGGCGCCCGGTCCATCGTCGTTGGTCGAGGGCCGGCCGGCAAGTTGCGGAAAAAATCCCTCAATGTCGTTGAAGGCCACATGTTCCATGAGATATCGTCCGAGTGTGCCGCTTGAATTCCCGAGCCCCTGCGGGAACTCCCGGGTGCGTGAGTTAAAGAGAATCCGGATGGATTCCACCATGGATGCGCCCAGAACCACGGTTTTTCCGTACGCCTCGTACTCCAGTTTGTTGGTGGTATCGACAAAAGAAACTCCGCGCGCTTTACCAGTTGAAGCGTCAAGTAAGACCCGGTGCGCCACAGCATTGGCGCGCAGGGTAAAGTTGTTCATTTTTTGAAGCTTGGGAAAAAGCACTTCCAACGTGCTGAACCGAGAAGCTGTATCGCACCCAAAGTTGCATGCTCCGCAATAATGGCAAGCCAGCCGATTATCATAGGGCTTACTGAGCACGGCCAGAGGGAATGCGACGGTCTTGATACCGAGCTTGGCCGCGCCCTTCCTAATCAGCCACTCACCGCAGCGTGGGCGAAACGCCGGAAGAATGTTCTTGTTGGCGGGCGAGTTGTAAACATCTTCACCTCCTCCTGCTACTCCGATCAGTGCCTCAACCTTGTCGTAATAGGGCGCCAATTCCTCGTAGGTGATGGGCCAATCTTCGCCAAATCCGTCCTGCAAACTCCTGGGCTTGAAATCGAGCGGGCCGAAGCGTCCCGATTCACGGCCCCACACCAGCGTCCGGCCGCCCACGGCGCGCAGTCTTGTCCAGGTGAACTTTGCCCCGGGCGCCAATGCGTAGGGATCGTCCTGAGGCACGGTATAAAGATTTTCGGTCCACTCGTTGATTTTCCATTCCATTCCCTGCGGCAACTTGCCGTACTTCCCAGGTTTACCGTACCCCCGGTACGGCCATTTGAAGGGGTACTTGTGGGTGTGGAAGTCCCTATGAGGCTCAATCATTGGCCCTGCTTCCAGGCACAAGACTTGAAGTCCCTTGCTGGCAAGAGCGTAAGCAGCAACACCTCCTGAAGCTCCGGAGCCCACCACAACCGCGTCATAAACCGTCTGCGTGCCCACTGCGGGTCTCCTTGCTACCCGTCAAACCAAATCAGGCGCTCGAATACTTACGGCATAAAACCTTGATTCTCTCCAGCAATTTTGGCACGCCTGTCATCGGATCTTCTTCACCTTCATATTCCGCGGACATGTATCCTTTGTATCCGCCCTGAGCGAAGAGCCGCCAAACGCGGTCCAAATCGATGGGCCGCTTTGTTGCGCCAAAAAGATCGCGGATGTGAGCGTGGGTTGCATAGGGTACACACGCTTGGATATCCGAATACATCTCGTCGTCCGACTTGCTTTCGAAGTTGGAGATATCAAGGTTAATTCCTGCGTACGGGGAATCCACCCGCCGGAGAATTTCCAAAGTTGTCGCCGCTCGAGCCGTCATGCCTCCGTGGTTTTCGATGCCCAGAGTAACGCCCCTCTTGGCCGCATAGTCGCACGCAGGCTTCATCGTTTCCACTACCCACGCGATCCCCTGCTCTTCGGTAGCGCCACCAGGAAGATTCCCTGCGAATACTCGTATATGCGACGCCCCCAGCAGCTCGGCCGCGTCAACCCACTGCTGAATTCTGCGAACTTCCTCGGCGCGGATGGCGCCGCCGGCCTGGCACATTTCCGTGCGAATCGCGATGCCAGAAAGAGACACGCCATTCTTAAAAGCCAAGTGCCGTAAGGAGACTAGGTATTCCGGCTCCACGGACTTCAGCCAGTACGTTGTAATGTCAACGCCATACACCTCAAGTTCGACAGCCCTGTGAATAAAACTCTCCATCGTCATGGAGCCCGCATTGAAATATTTGAAATAGGAATATGCGCAGCACCCCACGAAGAGCCTGGCCTGGTTGGCCGTTTGAATTGTCGCGGCCGCGCGCGGTCTTGCAAAAGCATTTCCCGCTATGGGGGCGGCCACAGCTGCAGCGCCCGCAGCAACAAGAAATCGGCGGCGTAACATCGGTTTATCCATGCCAACCTCCGAGCCCAAACGAATCCACGTTCTATTTCCCTAACCTCCTCGACCTTTGAATGCTACTTCGACTGGCCAAGCTAATGTTGATGCTCTGGGTGCGTGCAGCCGGGGAATTCGCTCATGTAATTCATGCCCTGAAAGTCCAACACATCGATCAAGCCAATCCGTGAGGTGTAAAACGCTTCTACCGTCATATTCTTGACTAGCCGGAAGAACCTGTAACCCTCGTGACGCGCTCCCGGATCGCGTTCTGGCAAACTCATGTCGGTCAGCAAATCTACCCGGTCTGCCGTTGAGGCCATGCGGAACGCCTTCCCAAACTGTCTGTGGCTCTCACGATCGAGGAAAGCCAAGGCGTCCATCCACTCCCGTTGCAGTGCAGGTTCGAACTCGCGCGCTGAAAAAACGACGAAATCGATGTAGCTCGCTACTTGGGCTTCTTTGGCGCCTGGTTTATCGTCAGTGGGAATGATCATCTCCGTCAGGAGTTCGACGGCCTTGAATTCCTCCGGCTTGAAAAACTGCGGTGCGTACGGCGCGGGGGGTTCCACTTCAGGGGAGTGGCCCATTCCCTCGAAGGTCACCAAACCATTCCGTCCAGTTGCATAGGTGGCGGGTGAAGGAAGCCACGCAGTCAAAAATTGGCGGCCTGCGGCACTGGCGGCCAGCAGGCCCAGATATCTCAGTGCACCTCTTCTGGAAACCGCGCGGTCGTCCATCAATGGATGTTGCCTTGACTCTCGAATTGATGCTTTTTTATTATGGTCTATGTCAAATACTTTGTTTTTGCATTGCTGTCAAGCTTCCTAAATGGGCATTGGCTCCCCACGCGACAGTCAAACGCTTCCGTTGATCACCAAGCAGTCTCGCGGCTAAGCTAGTTGTTTGGTGGCGGATCGTTGGGCATGCGCGCCCGCGTTTCCGCCGAGGTGCACAAGTAATTGCGATAGGAGCACAGATCGGCGAGCAGGTCCTTTCCTTCGCCGAGGATTTTGTCTTTCTCGGTCTGGCCCACCAGCATGATGATCACGTCGTCGCGACCCGGGCTCATGCTCAGAATGAAGGGGTACAGGCCGTACGGCTTTCCGCCGATGTCGGCGTCGGTGACGTTGGGAGCGTAAAACATGTAGTGCGGCATGTTCATGGTGCGAGGGCCGGGAAAGCCGCGCATGATCGGTGCCAGCATGTAGGAAACTCCCACGCGAGCCGGATTAGGATACGCGGCAGTGCCAAACCGCTTGGTGATTTCCTCGTGCGCTTGCTTCGAGTCCATCCCACGCGCGCGCAGCTCGGCGGCGGCGAGGTAGTCCTGCAGGAGCGTTTTCGAGCCTTCGGCGTCGTAGCAAACGGCCCAGAAAATGTCGTCGCGGAACGGGTGATTCGTCCATTGCCAGTCGCTGCGGACCACGATGCAGCTCACCCCATTGATTCCTTTGCGGTTGAGGACGTAGCCTTTCGCAGGGTCCAGCACGTAGACCGTCGCGGCATCGCGCAAATGCGGCGGCGCGGCGCTGAGCGCGAAGCGCACCTCGAGCGATTCGGGCATTCGTTCGAGCCCCGCGGGCAGGGACGAGGCGGTGTCTTCGGGTTTCTTCGCTTGCGCAAAACAACTGAAGGCCGCCAGCAGACCCAACACGCCAAGAAGCGCCATCGATTTCATCCCTACCCCCGGATTGATTGTGACTCTAATTTCCGATGCGGACCACTGACCCGCGCATCTTACGCTTCCCCTGTCCTCGACACAACGAACCATTCAGAAAGGTCAGAAAGGTGGGAGCAGAATGTGGCACTTCAAGATCGCCTAGTGCATGCAGTGGATCTCGCCAAGGCACCTGTTTTTCTGATCCAGGCGGCGAACGATTACAGCCTGGCCCCAAGCCGGGTCTTACATCAGGACGGGCACTGGGGATTTTGTTCGTCGGCAACCGATGCCTGGGGAAACGATGTACTGGCCTTTCTTGAAACCCAGATGAAAGCCTCCCACTGAGATTTCGGCAAATGCATGGCGCTGGCACGCCAGTTGTCCGGTCTAGACAAAGTTAAAAGGGTAGCAGAACACCCTGGTCACGGAACGAGTTGAACGGGCCGGTCGTAGCCGGTCATTTCCAGATAGCCGGCGCCGCTGAGCGGTTGTGCTTTGCGCTGACCGGTGATGACCATGGCGCCCTCCCAATAGTTCGGAGCAAGTTTTGTTTGCCCGGTCAGTTCCTGGGATTCGAGCGGTGTTTTCGCTTCGAGTTCGATGGCTAATTTCGGAATCGCTGCCTTCCAGTGGATGGGATATTCGGCGCCGGTAAGGGGGCTCTTCCATTTTTCTCCGGTGGACTGCAACTTGAAATCACTTGAGCGCAGGTGTGTGGTCTTTCCTTCTGCGTCAACGTAAGTGCCAGCCGAGTGCGGATCAATCGAATCATCCATCCGGCGAATGTGAAAGAGCATCAACTCCGTGCCGTCCTGGAGTTGCAGGCTCAGCCAATCCCAGCCAGTCTGGTTGGGTTCGAGCTGATGGGTGAAGAACTCATGGTCCATCCAACTCGTTCCGCGCACTTCAAATTTTTTGCCACGTAGATCGATGTCACCCGAAGTAGCTAGGCGGGTTAGAGAAACATAGTGGGAGGCGCGGCCCGGACCCTCCGCCTTTTGACTGACGCCGTTCTCACCGTGAATGATAGGAGGTTTTTCCGGATGCAGCGTCAAGTGCAGTTGAAAGCGCTCACTGACCGCTTTCAGCTCCTGGTCGCTGCCGTGCCATTGAGTCTGCCAATTGCCATTCCAAATGCGACCGAGAGATTCACTCGCGGCGGCGATGCCGGGGCCGGATCGATTGGTACGTTCCAGGTGATAGAACTTCCCGCCATCCAGGTCGCTCAACGCGAGATGCGCGAGGTAGAGATCCCGCACTTCCCAGACTGTGTTCCTCGTGGGATCGCGGCTGACGGCTTGCCGGAAGAAGGTCAGTTCGAATCCGAAGCGGTGGCCGTCAAGCGATTTCAGATTCCCGGTGTAGTACCACCATTCACTCTGAAAATCCGGGTGATTGAAATGATCCCGGGGGAATTCGTAACGGTATCCTGGCAAGGCGGTGCGGTATTGCGCCGCAAGAGGCTGCTGGAGAAGCAGCGCGGCGGCGAGTCCTGCAAACCTACTCTTCATGGACGACCTCAATTGGATTCAAGCGCACGGCCACCTGCGCCGGGTAGAGGCCAGCCAGCACGGTGGCCCCATACACGACCGTAAGCGCGCCAAGAAGAATTTCCACCGGCCAGTGAAACCGGATGGTCCAGCCGAACGACTGTTTGTTGACCACATAGATGAGAATGAGCGACAGCACAAATCCCAGGGCGAGACCTGCAAGATTGGCCAAGAGTCCGAGCAAACTGGCCTCGACTAGAATCAGCTTTCGAACTTGCCAGCTGGCCGCGCCGAGAAATCGAAGCAGTCCAAGTTCGCGGCGGCGGTCAATCACCAGAGCAAGAAGCGCTCCGGCAATGCCCATAACCGCGACGATGATCGCAACCGCTTCCAAGGCGTAGGTGATGGCAAACGTGCGGTCAAAGATGCGGATGGCTTCGGTGCGCAAATCCCGATTCGAAAACAGTAAGACGCGATGGCCAGCGGTGGCTTTTTCGATTTCAGCTCGAACTATCTCCAATTGTGCGTCCGGAGAAACATAAATGGCGACATTCGAGGGTGCGGGATCAGGCAAGAACCGCAGCATGGTTTGGCGGTCCATCAGGATGCTGCCGCGCTCGCTGGAGTAATCGTAATAAACGTCAGCGATGCGGAATGACGCTTGGGTTGCCCCCAGTGAAAGGGTTAGGGAATCGCCGGCCTTCAGATGGTGCTTGTAAGTGAAGGGCTCACTGACGATGACGGCATTCGAATCGCGCAATTCGGCGAGGACTTGCTCCCTCGGGCGTCCGGAGAAAAAGTCGGAATTGCGATGGGAGCGCCGGATGTTCAGGTCGGCGGAAGCGAGCGTAGCGGGCATGTCTTCATAGCTGATTTCGTAAGCGCGCAGGCGTTCAACGGCTGCGACGCCTGGCAGTTTTGCTACTTCTTCCGCCACACCGGAAGAAATGGTTGGATGGCGGTCTGCGGCTGCAAAACCGGCGGGACGGAGATAGAGATCAGCGGGCAACTGGTCACTCATCCAGAGCACCACCGTTTGGCGGAAACTCCCGACCATGATCCCCACAGCCGTCATCATCGCGATGGCGGTCGAAAGCGCGCCAACCAGGACGGAAGTTCGGCGCAAGGAGGCTCGCAGGGTACGCGAGGCAAGCATCGCCTCCACACCGAAAATCTTGCCGAGAAGATTCGAAGAAACGGATGTCAGGGTGTCGACGAAAGCGGGCATTGCCAGCGCCGATGCCGCTACGAGCAGGATCGCGGCGAGATACCCAAGAAGCGGCTTGCCGGCGACCGCCGGAGCGCGAGAGGCTGCGGCGGCCGCCAGACCGAGCACAAGAGCCAGCCACGAATCGCGGGCTTTGTGCACACGCACGTCATATTCGCGACGGCCCCGCGCCATCGCCTCGACAGGAGAAACCTGGGAACTCTCGCGCGCGGGCGAGTAGGAGGAAGCAACCGCAACTCCAACACCAATCGCCAGCGCAAGAAGTACGGATGCCCCATTCAGCTCGATGGCTCCTGGCCGGCTGCTGACATAAAGTGATTTCACGGTGGCGGCCATCAAGCGAACCGCACCAGTGGCCATGAGGCGGCCGAGAGGAATCCCGATGAGAGCGCCTGCCAGACCCAGGCAGGCAGCTTCACCTAGGAATGCCGAGAAAATGACGCCGCGGCTGGCGCCGAGGCTGCGCACGATTCCAATCTCCGGGCGGCGGCGGACGACCGAGACGGAGATGGTGTTGTAGATCAGGAATGCGCCGACAATGAGAGAAATGTAGCTCAAGAGGCGCAAGTTCCAGCGAAAAGCGGCAAGCATGCGGCGATTCTCGTTCGTGGCAGTGCCTCGCAATCGAACGTCCACTCCGACAGGAAGCACGGTCCGTAAACGCTGCTGCCAGTCTCCCAGGCTGGGAGTCTCCGGCACTTTCAGCAGGATGCGATCGACGCGACCATAGCGCCCCAGTGCATGTTGGGCGGCGGCCAGGTCCATCACAATAGCGGACTCGTTGCCGTTCGAATCGGGGTACACGCCTCGCACCGTGTATTTCCGGACTCGATCGTTGATGAGCAGTTCGATACGGTCGCTCGTCCGGTAGCCCACACTCGAGCCCACCCAAATGTCGTCGGCGTCTCCAAGCTGGTTGAACACCTGTTCCGAAGCGCTTGGCGTCTGGGACTCAGCAGTTTTTTGGAAGGCACTCTGCGCGTAAGCGTTACCTTCCGCAACAAAATCCAGTCCGATGAGAGGAAGTGACTTCTTGGTATCAGTGATTACCGCGTAGTCCTCGATGCGTGGCGAGACTCGAATTGAATAGGCCAGCGTTGCCAGCGTACCAACCACATATTCCGGCACACCTCCCGACGTGACCACTTCCAGCTCGTTTTCGCCGGCCAGCGTTTCCATCGAACTACGGAACGAGCCGGTGGCGGCGTCGCCCGCAAGATCGATGGCCAGGACGACGGCGACGCCCAAGGCGATAGCCAAGATCGTCAGCAAGGTCCGCAGCGGTTCACGGAAGAGCGGGCGCACCATCAATCGGTAAAAGAGGAGAAAACGAGGCATGTTAGCGCCGGGTGATCTCTTCGATTTTTCCGTCACGCAGCCGCACGAGCGTGTTGGCAAGCGATGCGGCTTCCAGACTGTGAGTCGCCACAATGGTCGCGGTGTTTTGCTCCCGCGTGAGACGCCGGAGCAACTCAAGAATCACGTTGCCCGTCGTGGTGTCCAGGTTGCCGGTGGGCTCATCGGCCAGCAGGAGACTCGGTGAATGGATGAGCGCGCGTGCAACGGCGACACGCTGCATCTGGCCACCGGAGAGTTGGTGGGGATGACGATCTCCGAGGCCCTCAAGTTCCACCCAGGCAAGCCGTTCCCGGGCCGCTTCGCGAGGGTTGTGTTTTCCGGCGAGGAGCAGTGGCAGTTCGACGTTTTCAAAAACCGTCAACGTGTGCAGCAGTTGAAACGACTGAAAAATGAAGCCAACCCTCTCGCGCCGCAGTTGGGTCAGGCCGTTGTCTTTGAGGGACGACGTCGAAACTCCATCCAGAAGCACCTTGCCCGACGTCGGAAAATCCATGGCCCCGGCAAGATTGAGCAGCGTGGACTTTCCGCAGCCGCTGCGCCCCTCCAAGGCCACAAACTCGCCGCGCTCTACGTTCAGCGAAAGACCTTTGAGCGCATGCACTGGCTGGCCATCCGTCAAATAGTCTTTCGAAACGTCTTGCAACGAAAGTATGGGCATGGGGATTGCTGGGCCAGTAGCGATTTTTGCATGTTCGGCCGTCGGTCGCAGCTCGCGTGATTTTCGCGTCGGAGTGACCGCCCGACAGATCGAGCCGGGCGTGCGGCGCTCAGGATTTGAGCGATGCCAGCGCCTTTTCGATGGCCGATGTCACCTGCGGCGAATCCGGCGTCACCTCGGGCTCGAAGCGCGTAATGACGTGCCCGTCGGGGCCAATGAGAAACTTGGTGAAATTCCATTGAATCTCTCCGCCCGTTTGCGGATTCATGGCTTTGTCCGTCAGGAACTGATAGAGCGCGGTGATGTCTTGGCCTTTCACGGACACCTTGGCCATCATTGGGAAGGTCACGTGATATTTCGAGGAGCAAAAGGTCTTGATCTCCTGATTTGTGCCGGGTTCCTGCGCGCCGAAATTATTCGCGGGGATGCCCACGATGACAAAGCCGCGGTCTTTGTACTTCTCATAGGTCGACTCCAGCGCGGTATACTGCGGCGTAAAACCGCAACGGCTGGCAACGTTGACCAGGAAAACGACTTTCCCCCGGTAGGCCGCGAGCGGCGCAGGCTGGCCATCGATCGAATTCAATGTGAAGTCATACACCGTCTTATCCGCAGCCATCACCGCGGCCGCGCAGAACAGCAAACCAAGCACTGCTTTCATCATGTTCCTCTCCCTGTGTCTCTTTTTACTCTGTTCCGTGCCCCGTGGCAATCCGAAACAGACCGATGACTGGTGCATTTGAGCATACCGTTCGTGCTCCTCGCTTATTCCATGGTAACGGGAACGGCAAGAAAATACGCCGCCGCTCGAATAGCATTGAGCCTGGATGGGGCCTGTTATAAACTTCGCAGTCCAAATCTTCGCGCCCATTTGTAAGGCCCGTTGCTGTCGAAGTACAGTGAAATGATTCTAGCAGGGGTAGCCACGTTCATTTCCTGCGCGTGGTTGAATTGTCCGGCGCGCTTCTCCACCGTCGGACGCCAAGGAGGGATGGATGCTCTTCGCATCTTCGGTCGCGGTCACCCACCGGACCCTTGAAACCGTTGATCTCGTCATCATTGGGATCTACTTCGCCATCGTGTTCGGCATCGGTTTCTACTTTTCCAAGAAAGAGCGTACCTCCGAGGACTATTTTCTAGCCAGCCGGAATATTGGCTGGTTCGCGATCGGAGCCTCGCTCTTCGTCTCCAACATCTCCACCGAACATTTCATTGGCTTGGCTGGTTCCGGAGCGACGTCGGGTCTGGCCGTTGGCCATTTCGAATGGCTGGCGTGCCTGATGCTGCTCTTGCTCGGCTGGGTTTTCGTACCGTTCTACCTGCGTTCGAACGTTTTCACCATGCCGGAGTTTCTAGAACGGCGCTTCAATCGCAACTGCGCGACCTATCTGGCGAGCATCTCTGTCATCGCCTACATCTTCACGAAGATTTCGGTGCACCTGTACGCGGCTGCCATCGTGTTGGAGCGCGTGGTGGGCTGGAGTCCATTGACTGCCGCGGTCATCCTGGTTGTGGCCACGGGAGTCTATACCATCGCGGGCGGACTCGCCGCCGTGATCTACACCGATCTGGTGCAGACCTTAATCCTGCTGGCCGGCGCGATTGCCTTGACGATCATCGGCCTGGACAAGGTGGGCGGATTTGCCGGATTGCGCGCCGCGGTGCCGGTTGATTATTTTCACATGATGAAGCCGGCCACCGACGGCGAGTTCCCATGGACAGGCATTTTCTTTGGAGCTCCGATCCTGGGTATCTGGTACTGGTGTACGGACCAGGTGATCGTGCAGCGCGTTCTCTCCGCAAAAGACGAGGGCCACGCCAAAGCGGGCACGATCTTCGCCGGATTTCTGAAAATTCTCCCGGTCTTCGTGCTCGTCCTGCCCGGGCTGATCGCCGTGGGCTTGTATCCGGAGTTGTTCCACGTGGTGGATGGGAAAATCACCAACGGCGACATTGCTTACCCGACCATGATCGTGAACTTGCTTCCACGCGGGCTTGTGGGATTAATGATCGCCGCGCTGCTTGCTGCGCTAATGGGGGCGATGAGCTCGGTCTTCAATTCCGCATCAACGATGGTGACGCTCGATTTTTACAAGAAGTTCCGCCCGGCGGCGACCGAATCTCAATTGGTATTTTTCGGAAGGATCGCTACGGGGGTCATGGTTGTCCTCGGTCTTCTCTGGGTGCCGTTCATTCACTTGCTCAGCGCCCAGCTGTATATCTATCTACAGAGCGTGCAGGCTTACATCAGCCCGCCGATTGCGGTGTGCTTTATTTTCGGAATTCTCTGGCCGCGCCTGAACGGGCAAGGCGCCATCAGTTCGCTTCTGGTGGGTTTTGCCCTCGGTTCCGTGCGCTTCATCTTCGAAGTGCTGGATAAGACCCGCCATTATGATTCCGGCGCCATCCGCTGGCTCGTGGACATGAACTTTTTGCACTACGCCATTTTGATGTTCGTCGTCTGCGCGGCCGTGCTGATCGGCGTTAGCATGATGTATCCGGCCCCCGAGCGGAAAAAGATCGCCGGACTGACGTTTGCGACGGTGGGCGAGAAACTCGAGACCACGGATGTGAGTACGCCGCACCTCCAGCGAGAAACGCGAACGGAACATTTGTTCAACCTGGCGTTTACGGGGGTCCTGATCGCCACCGTGGTGGGCTTGTGGGTCTATTTCCGCTAGCAGCAGCTTTGGCGAACGAATCATGGACAGGCCTGCCATTCGAACCCTGAAACCGAACGTCACCCAGGAGGAAGCCGTGCGGGCTTTCTCCGCGCCGGGCTTTTCGGCGCTGTACTGGCGCCTGCGCATCGGCCCGTTGCAAAAGATTGCGGACGCTTACGTGCCCTTCTGGCTTTATCGCGTCCGTTACCAGCTCGGCAGAACGCCCCACGCTCGGTTGTTCGCGCTCGATGCTGTAGATGGTTCGCTCGACTTATTTGAATTGCCAGGAATCCCCGAACACCGTGAACTCATTTCTGTTGATAGCCGCAACCGCATGGTTCCGTCGCTCACCGGGGAACGCGCCGAGGAAATTCTGCGAGAGAAGGTGTTGCGCGTCGTCTTCCAGCAAGGATTCTTCAAGCTTCGCGAAGCCCGTCTCGATATCGCGCGGGAGCAGGGCGAAGTGTATCTTCCCTATTGGCTCGGTTTTTACGGCCGCAACGGATCGATGCGCTGCCGCGTGATGGATGCGTTGCGGCGCCGAGTCGAAGGCGCAAAGGCGTCAGCGTTTTTCGAACAGTGGCTGGCAGCTTAATAATACCGGAAGGCCCCGGATCGTTTCTGCGCAAGTGGGAAACGCACCAGATCGTTCTTCACTTTTCGTCGCGCCCGGGAGGATGGACATGACAGGAATTGTTCGACGCATCGGAACTGCGCTGCTGGCCGCCTCTCTCGGTTGTGCAATTGCAGTTGCCGAAGGCTGGCAACATCTTGGCAAGCTCCAGCGCGTCGAAAAGCTGAAAGATGGCGTTGAGTTAACGGCGGGCGCCGCAAAGGTGCGCGTCACGGTCTTCCGCGATGGCGTGTTCCGCGTGCGCCTCGCCCCGAACGGTGCTTTTCCCAAGGATTCTTCCTGGGCGCTGATCCAGTCGCCCGAACCGCCCGCCTTCAACATCGAAGAGAATCCCAAGGAGATACGAATCATCGCGGGAAACGTGGTGGCTACCGTTCAGCGGTCACCCCTGCTGATCAATTTCTCTGATGTTGCTGGAAATGTATTTCTCGCCGACGAGCCGAGCTTGCCGATGGCCTGGAATGGGCAGCGGGTTCACGCCTGGAAGAAAATGCCGCTAGACGAAAACTACTATGGACTGGGCGACAAAGCCGGACCCATGAATCGCCGGAATCGCTCGTTCACCAACTGGAACACGGATGCGTTCGGCTGGCAGGAATCCACCGACCCTCTTTACAAAACCATTCCTTTTTTTGTGGGACTTCGCAAGGGCGTGGCCTATGGCCTGTTCTTTGACAACACCTACCGCAGCAGCTTCGATTTCGGGAAAGAGTCCGCGGACTATTTTTCTTTCGGTGCGGAAGGCGGGGAACTGAATTATTACTTTATCGCAGGGCCGGGACCGAAAAAAATCATCGAGCAGTACACCGCGCTCACCGGGCGCCCGCCCCTGCCACCGCTTTGGATACTCGGTTACCAGCAGTGCCGCTATAGCTACTATCCCGAGGCCCGCGTGCGGGAAATCGCGCGGCTCCTGCGCGAAAAGAAAATTCCTGCCGACACCATCTATCTGGATATTGACTATCAGGAAGGTTACGCCCCGTTCACCGTCAATAGGCAATATTTCCCGCATTTTGAAAAAATGATCGCCGAGCTGCGCGAGCAGGGCTTCCACATCATCTTGATAACGGACATGCACATCAAGAGAAATCCCGACCGGGGTTACGCGCCATTCGATTCGGGAACCAAGAGCGATGTTTTCGTCAAGAATCCGGATGGATCCGTTTACGTGGGACCGGTATGGCCCGGTGAAAGTGTATTCCCTGATTTCACGCTCACTCGCGCGCGCGATTGGTGGGGCAACTTATACAAGGATTTCGTGGAGATGGGTGCCGCTGGCTTTTGGAATGATATGAATGAACCGGCGGTATTCCGCTATCCCCAGAAGACCATGCCACTCGACGTCATGCATCGTTTGGATGACGGCACAAGCGTCGACCACCGCGCGGCGCATAACATCATGGGCATGCAGAACGCCCGGGCGACGTATGACGGCCTGCGCAAACTGCAAGGGGACGAGCGGCCGTTCGTGCTCACGAGGGCGGCCTACTCCGGTACACAACGCTTCGCCGGTACGTGGACAGGGGACAATCTCGCAACGTGGAACCACATCTCCATGAGCACCCCGATGCTCATGAGCATGGGGCTTTCCGGCTATGCGCTCGTAGGAGACGATATCGGAGGCTTTGGGAGTTCCCCCCCGCCGGATTTGCTGACCCGCTGGTATGAACTCGGTGCTTTCAATCCCATCTACCGAGATCACGCCGCGAAAGGCACGGCGGATCACGAGCCGTGGGTGAACGGCCCGGAACAGGAAGAGATTCGACGCAAATACATTGGGCTTCGTTACCAGCTGCTGCCTTATATCTATACGATTACAGAAGAAAGCACGCGGACGGGAACGCCTCTGATGCGACCCATCTTCCTTGAATATCCCCAGGCTCAAGAATTTTACGGCGACGATCGTGATTTTCTTTTCGGGCCAGATTTTTTTGTGGCCCCGGTGGTCACCGAAACAGTCGATGCCCATGGAGTGTTTCTACCGCCGGGAGAATGGTACGACTATTGGACGGCGGAGAAACACACCAACAAAGACCAGATCAACCTGCATCCTCGTCTGGACGAATTGCCGCTCTATGTACGGGCCGGCGCCATTGTGCCCATGCAACCCGTCGTGCAGTACTCTGGCGAGAAGCCAAATGGGCCGTTCGAATTGCGCGTCTATCTTCCTTCCAGCACGTCGGGCAGTGATTGTCGGGGCGCGCTGTATCAGGATGACGGCCACACCTTCGCTTATCAGAGGGGTGAGATTCTGCGCGTCAACTATTCGTGTCAGGTTTCGCAAGACTCCGTGACGGTGGCAAGCACCATGGAGAAGAATGCCTTTCAACCTTGGTGGAAGACCGCGGAGGTGACGTTGTACGGCGTCGCGGCTGCGCCCAAGGAAGTTCGCATCGGGGATGAACTCATCCACGAATGGCGCTACGACAGCCTGGCGCGTGCCGTCACGCTGACGGTGCCCGATGCCGTAAAGAATTGGAGCGTCCGCCTCACTTTCTAACGGCCACACCCGCCCCGGGCTAGTTCAGAGAAAAAATCGAAAGAGATTGCGCGGGCATGGTTATGCGAATTTCGCTACCAGCCAGCGCCGCCTTGGCTTGGCCGAAAAGAAGTGCGATCTCCGTTGCCTTCTGCGCCGGCGTGTCGGCCAACGGAATCTGAACTTCTCGCGAGTGCTCGGCGTTGTTGAAGGCGACGACAACACGTTCTTCTTCTGATTCGCGGGCAAAGACATAAGATGATTCGTCCGAGGCCAGATGCCATAACTGGCCGGTGCGCAGGGCGGGGTGTTGGCGGCGAAGCTTGAGCAGCGACTGGACGTAAGAGAAAATCTCCTGTTGGCCGCGCGTACGGCCCGACTCCGTAAACGCGTCGTTCGCATCTCCAATCCATCCGCCGGGGAAATCGCGCCGGTTGTCCGGATCGCCGCCTCCTGGCATCCCGATCTCGTCGCCGTAGTAAATCTCAGGAATGCCCCGCAGCGCGAGGGTGAGTCCGAACGCCAGCTTCAGCTTTGCCGGAGAGCTGCCTTCGGCGCTCGCGAAACGCGGCACGTCATGATTCGCGAAGAACGGAACGAGCACCTCGGGTCGCGGATATGAGGAATCGTGCCTCAGAACATCAGCAATGCGGCCGGTGGGTGCGCCCCGCAGCAAGACATCCCGCAACGTGAAGAACATCGGAAAATCGAAGACCGTGGAGAGCCCGCTATCGATGCCGTCGTAGCGCCGCACTCCGCCGGCGAAAAACGAAGTCACATTCGGATCGGGATGAAACACTTCGCCGATCGTAGTTAGAAAGGGATAGAGCCTGCGCAATCCCGTATGCCAGTTGGCCCAGAACTTCCGCCCGACATAGGGAAACGTGTCGACGCGGTAGCCGTCCAGCCCGGATATTTCCGCCCACCAGATGCTGTTTTGCAAAAGGTATTGCTCGACCAGGGGATTCTCCGTGTTCATGTCCGGCAGAATCCCCAAGAACCAGCCTTCCGTGAGATTTCGTTTCATGCCCACCGAGACGTGGGGATCGATCAGCGATTCGAACAGATCGTTTCCGACGCCCTGACCGCCCGCCTTGCCGTAGAAACTGCCCTTGAGCGGGGAAAACGAATCGATGTGATGTTGTCCCGTGCCGTGAAACCAGTCGGGCAGCGGCGGATTCGAAACCCAGGGATGTTTCGGGCCGACATGATTCGGAACGACGTCGAAAACAATCTTCATTCCTTGCTTGTGCGCAGCCGCGACCAGATTCTGATAATCCTTCAGTGCCCCGAGATGTGGGTCCACGGCATAAAGGTCCACGGCGCCGTACCCGTGATAGTCCTCCGTAGCCCCGTTCTTCACAATGGGTGTTAGCCAAAGCGTGTTCACACCGAGATCCTTCAGATACGGCAAGTGGTTCTGAATCCCGAACAGGTCCCCGCCGTGGTAGGCACGAGGTTTCGAACGGTCCTGAGAACCCGGCGATCCCGTGGGCTCATCATTCGTAGGATCGCCGTTGGCGAAGCGGTCCGGCATGATGAGATACATCACATCATGCTGCGAAAGCCCTTGAAACTTTCCCAGCTTCGGGGCGCGGACAGCCAGAGGCAGTTCGAAAGCCGTCGCTCCCTTCGGCGCGGTAATTCGGCAGACGGCAGTACCAGACTTGGTGTCCGCCCCGATCTGCAGCCAGATGAAGAGATAGTTCCCGCCTCCCGCAGCTTGCGTGCGCGAGACGCGGAGCGTTGGCAGATTGCACCCCACGTGGGTGGCTTCCAGATCGTGCCCGCTAAGCAAAAGCATCACCTCCGGCGTAAGTCCCACCCACCAGCTCGGAGGTTCGACTTTTGTGACCGCAGGAGCAGGTTCGTTGGTTGTCTGCTGCGGACGGGCCCGCAGGGCCGAACCGCCGCAGGCGAGTGCGACCGTGTGCAGAAACAAGAAAAAGGCTCGGAGAAAGCACTCCGCCGTAAAATGGCGGAAATACCGGCGTCCACTATCCACGGGGAAAGCATAAGGAAAAAAAAGGAGGGATGCCAGCCTGGATCTTTCGCCCTACTCCGGCCAATCCGCTATTTTCTCGGCATGTCGGATGATCGAAAGACCAATTCGCCAAACGCTTCCGGGACGTGGAAATTAGGTGCCGGTGTTCGGGTGGGCTGCCAAGCGGAATAAAATCGCGGTTCGGCAGCGCCTTCAACGCGGTAAAAATTCACTCTCCAGGTGGCCGCAGGATCGAAGCGGTCGACGACGCCTTTCATGGGCAAGGCAATCTCCGCGACCCAGGTTTTCGCGAGTTCGTTCAAAATAACGCGGCGCTGCAATCCACTCTTCAAGTCGTGTTTTTCGCCCGGCGCGATGTCCAGATCGATCCACCATCCGTTCGGGCTGACTTCGAATTCCTTGTAGCGGCGGGGCTGCGACGGGTCGGGCTGAACGAAAACTTCCACGACGTCGCGGTCCCACAGCTGATCGCGGCGGCCATCGGGCCCGGCATCGGAGAACGCGGTGATGACCCGGTATTTGGCGCGGAATCGCAGATAGAGCGATTCCGGAGTCCAAAGTAGCCGTACTTCGGTTTCTCTTTCGGGATCCGCGTTCTCGCCTCGCCAATCAGAGTTGAATCGCACGGGCGCGGCCAGCGCCCAGGAAGACGGGGTAGGGAATCCATAAGCATCCGGCAGTGCGGGCATTCGAACGGCTACCGCTGTTCGTTCAGTGGACATAATGTCGTGTCCCAACATGCTTATGCATGGCTTCCGGGGTTCCCCGGCGCTTCAATTACCTGGGAGCTCACAGAATAACCAATGCCCGGAGAGGCACAAGAAAAAAGCTGAATAACAAAGCGAGCAGTTTTCGGATGGCAGTCGCTTCGGCGTCTTTCATCAACCCTGTCCCCCCGGCCCGCGAACTTTTTGCGCACCATCGACGGCGCTCTTCCCGGATAGTTGATCATGCCGTGCTAGCATCAGATTTGGCTTCTTCTAATGATTTCTTCAAGTCAAAAAGGCAATTGATGCCCAGGAGCGCGGGAAATGATTGAGCCTGTCAACACCCAAGATTTCACCTCGCAACCGGAACGACGCAAACCGGAAGAATTCAAGTATGTGAAGTTCCGCATCGAAGCCGGCGTCGCGAGAATGACCCTCAGCCGTCCGGAACATAATCTTCTCAATGAAGCCATGCTCCGCGAAATCGCCGGGGGAATCACTCATGCCGGTGAGCGCAACGACGTAAAACTGATCGTTGTCGATTCCGCTTGCAAAGTCTTCTGCGGCGGAATCGACGTTGGTGAGTACACTTCGCAGCGCGTTTTTCAGATGCTTGACTCGTTTCACGCAGCATTCGCGGGAATGTTGGAAGTTGGCAAGCCCGTCGTCTGCGTAGTGAACGGACCGGCGATCGGCGGCGGCGCTGAGCTGGCGGCCTTCGGCGACCTAGTGATTGCCACTCCGAAGGCGCGATTTGCCCAGCCGGAAATTAGCATCGGCATCTTCCCGCCGCTGGCATCCACAATTCTGCCATACCTCGTGGGACCTAAGATCGCGCTTGAGCTTGTTCTGACGGGCGAACCGGTAACGGCGGAGCGCGCCTTGGAACTCGGCATGGTGAATCGCCTCGTGCCGGAACCTCAACTCGAACAAGCGGTGAAAGATCTGGTTACCCGCATTAGCGGCCATTCGGGTCCGGTGCTGGCGATGGCCAAGAAAGCCATTCTAGGCGGCATGGGCTTGTCGCTGCGCGAGGGCCTCAAGCAGTCGATGAACATTTTCTTGAATGAGCTTTATCGCCTCGAAGATTCGCAGGAAGGTCTGCGCGCAATGGTGGAAAAGCGCAAGCCCAACTGGAAGAACCGCTGATCGCGCCCTTTTCAGTCCCGCATTGACACCTCCGCGAGTGCGGCATAAACTCGAAATTTAATTTGCAGGCAAGGGAAGCGGGGAAGGCCGTGTGAATCGGCCGCGGTCCCGCCACTGTGATCGGCTAAAGAGCCGTAAGCCAGGCCACCCTCCCATGCCGCAGAAGGCCGCGCTCTTCGCGAGAAGGAGCGATGCCGAAAGCCCCAAGATGTCTCGTGGGGCTTTTTTCTTGTTAGAGAGAGACGCCCCGACCGGTGAGATTCTTGAAAGAGTTCGCTTCCAAGCGATTCCGAATTGCGCTCTGTGGCGCGATTGCCACCCTGTTGTCATGGGCAGTGACGACCTCCGCACAAAGTGGCTCTTCCATTCCAGCGGCCCCGACGGTTTTTCGGGAGGTCACCGACGAAGCGGGCCGCACCGTGCGGATTCCTCAGCCAGTGCGGCGCATCGTTTCCCTCGCGCCAAGTCTGACGGAGACGGTGTACGCGCTCGGATTAGAGGATCATCTGGTCGGGGACACGGATTACTGTGACTACCCCCCGGATGCCCAGAAAAAACCAAAGGTGGGCGGCGGAATCAACCCTAGTTTGGAAGAGATCGCCAGTCTTCATCCCGATGTCGTGCTGGTGACCAAGAAGTTCAACCGCCTCGAGACGGTACACGCCCTGGAAACACTGGGGATTTCTTCTTACGCTACAGACCCTCACACGGTGGATGAAATCATCACTTCGTCGAAAAGACTTGCGGATGTGCTCGGCGCTCCGGACGCCGGCGCTTCGATTGCCGAAGTCATGCAGCAACACCTTTCGAATTTGCAGGAACATATTAGCGCGCTACCGCCAAAGCGTGTCCTGTTCGTTGTCTGGACTCAACCACTCATCTCCGTTGGCAAGGGCACTTTTATCGCCGATGCCCTGCGCAGAGCAGGGGCCGTTTCCGTCGTGGACTCCGAACAAGACTGGCCCCAGGTCAGCCTCGAAGAAGTCGCCCGGCTGCAGCCCGACTTCCTGGTTTTCGCGGATTCGCATTCCGACTCTGCTTCCCCTGCCGTCGAAATGCTCGCCACCCTTCCAGGATGGAGCATGGTGCATGCCGTCGGCAATCGCCGCTTTGCCGTGATCAGTGAGGCTGTTAATCGGCCCGCGCCGCGCATCGTCTCGGCCATCGAAGATCTCGCCCGGCAGCTTCACCCCGATGCCTTCGTTGAGAAACCAAAGAATAGCAAGGGAAAGATCGAGAAAGAGAATTCCCCGCCGAGCCCGCGCCGCGCATCGCATGATTCTTATTCTCCCCATGCTCTAGAAGGCTACCTGACGATTCCTGGAGGCCCGGGATGCGCCCACTGACGCTTCGACGCCTTCTCCTCCAATGTTCGATGCTGGGGGTGATTTTATTTGTAGTTGTGGTCATTGCTTTGAAGTTCGGGGCGGTGCCCGTTTCGCTCTACGCCCTGGGGCGCGACTTGCTGCGGGTTGTTTTCGGGCAGAGCAGCCAAATTTCCAGCGATTACGGCCTGATCGTCGTGAATATCCGCTTGCCACGCATTCTTCTCGGCATCACCGTTGGAGCATCGCTGTCTGTAGCGGGAACCAGCTTTCAAGCGCTGCTTCGAAATCCGCTGGCGGATCCTTACGTGCTCGGCGTCTCCATGGGTGCGTCGCTCGGTTCCATCCTCGCGCTGATCGCAGAGCCGCACCTTACGATTTCTCCTCTGTTCGCTGCATTATTGACGCCGTTGGGTGCCTTCCTGGGAGCCGCTGCGACCATCACCGCGGTCTATTTTCTGGGCCGCCGTGAGGGCCAGATCGATAGCGCCACCTTGCTTCTCGGGGGCGTTATCATCACCTCCTTCCTCTCGGCCATCATCATGTTCCTGATGAACACCCTCAGCGGCAATCTCCGCGGTCTATCGTTCTGGCTGATGGGTGATCTCTCCACGCCCCTGCAGAAGAGCGCCTACTGGTTCCTGGGCATCGGGTTCCTGTTGGCCACCGGGGCGATTTACACCACCGCGGCGGATTTGAATATGCTCCTCGCCGGGGAAAAAGAGGCTATGCATCTTGGCGTGGACGTGCCGCGCGTGCGGCTGGTCGTTTACATTGCCGCGTCTGTGCTGACCGGATTGGCAGTCTCCGTGAGCGGCGCCATCGGCTACGTCGGCCTGATTGTGCCTGCCGAATCGGCCCGCTTGGCCAGTGAAGTCCGCCTCAGTGTTGAGCAGGTCAGCTATGCCTATTCTGCAAACCCGGCGCAAGCCCCGCTCTTCACGGTGGAAGCCACAAGTTTTCAGGCCAGGCGCGGCGAAATCGTTGCCATCCTTGGACCAAACGCCAGCGGCAAGTCCACCCTGCTGAAGTTGATCTCCGGCGCCCTCGCTCCCCTTTCCGGACGGATCCTGCTCAACGGGTTCGTCATCCACACGCTTACGCCGCGCACCCGCGCGCAGCGCATTGCCGTGGTCCAGCAGGAGAGCCCTTTGCTCTTCCCCGCGCGCGCCTGGGAATTCGTCCTGCAAGGCCGCCATGCCCATGGCCACTCGCTGCGATTCGAATCGGAAAAAGATGTCTTGATCGCGAAAAACGCCCTTGCCCAGGTCGGCGCCGCTGATCTGAGCGACCGCTGGATGGATCAAATCTCCGGCGGGGAAAAGCAGCGCGTGATCCTCGCGCGGGCGTTGGCTCAACAGCCGCTACTTCTGTTGCTCGATGAGCCTACTCTCCATCTCGATATCGCCGCGCAGATCGGCTTGCTGGATGCTCTTCGGCGGCTCGCGGCGGAGAACCGCTACACCGTCGTTGTGGTGACGCACGAATTGAACCTTGCTGCGGAATATGCCGATCAAGTCGTCTTGATGCAACGCGGCAGGTGTTTGCGCGTTGGTCCTCCCGCAAACATTTATCAGCGCGAGTTGCTCGAACAAGTTTTCCAGACGCCGCTCTCGGTGGAATTCGGGTCCTCCGGTCGGCCGCGTGTCACTGTTTTGCCTGGAACATAGTTGTTGGAATTTGTTTTCGTTAACCTCAACCCTGCGGCCGCACACTGCAGATCACATCCACCGCGAACTTCGTGCTCGGGAAGACGGATTGGTGATCCTGGTCTGTTGGGGACCGCCAAGATGGAAGCCGTCGCCGCCGCGCGACTGTAAGGCGGATTAAGTGTATGCGCAGGCCACTGCGGCCAGTCGCTCCATCGCTGGGCGACGCCGCGGGAAGGTCCCGCAACGGCCCTGATTCGAAAAGGCCGGAGCTACCGCCAAGCCAGGAGACCGGCGAAGTTCGCAGCCGTGCGATTCACACGGATCGCACCGGACAACCTTCAACTCCCGCGCGAGAGGGAGCGGAGGATAAAATGAAAACAGCTGTTCTTGCTACTGCCTTTCTCTTCATCGCGGGCTCTGTACTTACCCTTTCATCACAAGCACAAAGCAATTCATCCGATGCCCATCTCTATGGGACGCTCATCGATGCCAGTGGCGCCGGCGTCGGCGGCGCCCAAGTGACCGCTCGTCTGGAAGGGCCACCAGATGCACAGACTTGGTCGGCCTTATCCACTGCCACCGGCGAATATTCCTTCTCGGTTCCAGCGGGCCGCTACCACGTGCAATTCAACCGGTCCCCCTTTGTATCTCGTGATTTCATTCTCGACCTTGCTGCGGGCCAGTCGCGCACGCTCAGTTTCCGGCTCGATCTCGAGCGTCTTTCCTCTAATGTCGTTGTTACTGCGCAGGCCGAACCATCTCTGGCACCGCAGACGACCGCGCCGGTGACGGTTATCAGCCGGGATGAGATCGCCGCGCGGCAAACGGTTTCGCTTCCGGACTTGCTGCTATTCGCGCCCGGCATTGCGATTGGCCGGACGGGTGCCGAAGGCGGGACAACTTCCATTTTCCTCAACGGCGGGAATTCCAATTTTGTCAAAGTGCTTGTTGATGGGACGCCCATAAATCCGCCCGGCGGCGCCGTGGACTTCTCGAACCTCACCCTCGATAACATCGACAAAATCGAGATTGTCCGCGGTGCGGAGAGCGCCATCTACGGCACCGACGCAGTCTCCGGAGTAATTCAGCTTTTCACCCATCGCGGAACCACTCGCGTTCCCGAGTTCAGCGCTTTTGGTGAAGGCGGTAGTTTCTCTTCCGGACGCGGCGGCGGGCAGCTCAGCGGCTTGTTGGGCGCGTTCGATTATTCCGGCGCGGCCTCCTACCTGCAAACTGCGGGGCAGGGTCCCAATGATGACTTCCTCAACCGCACGCTGTCCGGAAACGTCGGGTATGCCTTCCGCGATCGAAACCAGCTTCGCCTCTCGCTGCGCAACAACACCAGCGAAGCGGGAATTCCCGGCGAAACCGTCTTCGAGCCTGCCAGCCGCTACCAGCGCTATGCACTCCATGTTTTCGATTCGAGCGCCCACTGGGACTTCACGACCGGTACCCATTGGCATCACCAAATCAGCGGCGGTGAATCGTACTACCGCCAGCACAGCTTTAATCCCAAACAAAGTTTCTACGCCACCGACCCAAACGCCTTCTGTCCTCAAGCCAATCCGGCATCCCTTCCCACGCCGGAATTCTGTGATTTCACGTCCGACAACCACTATGAGTACGACCGCGCAAATCTGAGCGCACAGGCGAGCTATCTTCTGCCGAAGTTTGGCGCCACCGCCGGCTATCAATACGAAGTAGAGAACGCCTCGGTACCTTCCCTGAAGGTCGGACATGTTCGCCGCAACAATCAGGGTGGATTCCTGGACTTCCAGTACCTGCCCCGTCCGCGCGTGTCCCTGGATTTCGGTGCACGCGCCGAAGCCAACGCCAATTTCGGCACGCGTGTCGTCCCGCGTGTCGGCGCATCCGTCGCCTTGCGCTACGGAAAAGGATTTTGGGGAGATACACGCTATCGCGTCTTCTACGGACAGGGCATCAAGGAGCCGCGTTTCGACCAGCTTTATAACGACCAATTTGGCGATTTCGGGAATCCCTCGCTCAAGCCCGAAGCCAGTAAAAATTGGAGCACCGGCATCGAGCAAAAGCTGGCAAACGAGCAGGTCAAAATTTCCGGCGAGTACTTCTCGAATCGCTTCTACAATATCATCAGCTTCGCCTTCTGCTCGGCCTTACCGCCTCCCTCGACCTCCAACACATGCGGGGTCAGCTTCCCCAACGCGCCGTCCAGTTTTGGATATTTCTTCAACACCGATCGCGCCCGCGCCCGGGGAACAAACATCGCCGCGGAAGTCCGTCCCCTTCATTGGCTGATGGTAATGGGCAACTATTCCTACGTCGATAGTCTGGTCATCAGCGCGCCAAACGCATTCGACCCCTCGGAGCAACCTGGCAGCCGCCTGATCCGCAGGCCGCCCCATTCCGGCTCACTGACAATGAATGCGGCGTTCCGTCACTTCAGCGTCTCGCTGGCTGGCTATTTCACCGGGGTGCGCACCGACAGCGATTTTCTCGGTCTCAATATCACACGAAATCCCGGCTACGCACGCTTCGATTTGGCCACCCGCTACGAATTCGCGCGCGGGGTCTCCTTGTATGCGCGGTCGACAAATCTTTTCGACAAGAAATATCAGGACGTAGTCGGCTTTCCGGCGCTCGGTCGCGATGTCCGCGTGGGCGTGAACTACCGCTTCAGCGGCCACAACTGACTTTGCCGCGAGACTTCAATAATCTCTGTTGACGAAACACGGAGCAACGAAACAATGCAAATGAACACACCTGAACCTATCCTGTTCTGCTGGAGCGGCGGCAAAGACAGCGCCATGGCGCTGTACACACTCCACCAACAGAGGCATTTCCGCGTCGTCGCGCTGCTCACCACCGTCACCGAAACTTATGAGCGCATCGCCATGCACGGCGTTCGTCGTGAACTTCTCCGGCGGCAGTCAGAATCTCTTGGTCTGCCGCTGCACGAAGTTTCGATCCCGCCACAATGCGTCAATTCCGTCTACGAGGCGCGCATGGAAGAAGCGCTCGGCCTCTTCTACCACCAAGGTGTTCGAAAGGTCGCCTTCGGCGATATCTTCCTTGAAGACCTGCGCGCCTACCGCGAGAAAAACCTCGCCCGCATCGGCATGACCGCGCTCTTCCCCATCTGGAAACGCGACACTCGCGAGCTGATCCGGTTTTTTCACCAGCAGCGCTTTCGCGCCGTTGCCGCTTGCGTCGACCCCAAAGTTCTCGATCCCAGCTTCGCCGGTCGCGAGCTGGACGAATCCTTCTTCCGCGATCTGCCGTTCCACGCCGACCCTTGCGGCGAAAACGGCGAGTTCCACACCTTTGTCTTCGATGGCCCGATTTTCCAATCTCCCGTTCCCGTGCGAACGGGAGAAGTTGTCAATCGCGATGGCTTTGTGTTTTGCGATCTATTGCCGCCAATGGAGGAGGCAACCAAATGAATACGGAACTGTCTCAAAAGGAAAGTCTGCTCTATCGCACGCTGCTCGCTCTGGCCCTGATTATGCTTGCCGCGGCCTTGCGCGTTGCACCGCATCCGTGGAATTTCACTCCCGTTGGAGCCATGGCGCTCTTCTCCGGCGCGGTGCTCAAGGACCGCCGCCTCGCTTTGCTCGTCCCGCTGGTCGCGCTATTCGCGGGAGACGTCTTCATCGGCTTTCACAAGCTCATCCCCGTCGTCTACGCCAGCTTTCTCCTCAACGTGCTCATCGGCCGCTTCTTCGCGAATCGTCGAACCGTTCTCCGCATCGGCGCAGCCACGCTCCTGGGCTCCGCTCAATTTTTCCTGGTCACCAACTTGGCCGTCTGGTGGCTCTTGAATTCCTATGTAAAAACCGCCTCCGGCTTGGCCGCCTGCTACCTCGCCGGCCTGCCCTTCTTCTGGAACACGCTCGCCGGCGACGCCTGCTACGCTGCGCTTCTGTTTGGCGGATTCGCTTTAGCCGAGCAAGTTTTCCCCGCGCTGCGGCAGCCCGCCTGCCAAAACTAGCCTGCATGCACAGTTGGCCAGGCTTCTCGCTACTTTGTTACCGCCGGTTGGCCGTGCGGCTCTTAGAGTGGCGGTAGTGGCGGATCGCCCTTGCCGTGTGTTGCCTGACGCCATGACCTTCCTTCCCGTGCGCCGCCCAACCCACTGCAGAAAAATCCTCGCCCACCTTGAGTAACGCTCAAAATTTCTTTTCCTGCTGAAAACCGACAACGAAGAACAGACAACCCCGCTCTGCTATAATCTTCGTCGGCTTATGCCGAAATCCACTCCAGAGACAGCTTCGCTCGCGCCGGAAGTGCTCGCGAAATACGAGCCGGTCATCGGCTTGGAAGTCCACGTCCAGCTCCTCACCAGAACGAAGATCTTTTGCGGCTGCTCGACGCGGTTCGGCGATCCGCCGAACACCAACGTCTGCCCGGTGTGCCTCGGCTTGCCGGGAACTCTCCCCGTCCTGAACAAGCGCGCCGTCGAAATGGCCATGCGTGCCGCGCTCGCGCTGAATTGCACGGTCCACGAACATTCGCGCTTCGCGCGAAAAAACTATTTCTACCCCGATCTGCCCAAGGGCTACCAGATCTCGCAATACGAATTGCCCCTCGCTACCGGTGGCTGGCTCGAAGTCGAAGTTGGCGGCGCCAAGAGACGGATTGGCATCACGCGTCTTCACCTGGAAGAAGACGCAGCGAAAAATCTCCACGAAGGTTTCTCGCAATCCGCCACCAAGGCGTACATCGACTACAACCGCTGTGGCACGCCCCTCAGCGAAATCGTCTCCGAACCGGACATGCGCACGCCCGAGGAGGCCTATGCCTACCTCACCGCACTCCGCCAGATTATGCTTTACACCGGCGTCAGCGATTGCAACATGGAAGAAGGCTCGCTTCGCTGCGACGCCAACGTAAGCGTGCGCCCGCGCGGATCGAAAGAATTCGGTACCAAGGTCGAAGTAAAAAACCTGAACTCCTTCCGTTACCTGCAAAAAGCACTCCAGTACGAGATTGAACGCCACGTCGGCGTACTTGAATCCGGGGGACGCATCTTAGAGGAGACGCTCCACTGGAACCAAGCCGAGAGCCACACCGTCTCCATGCGTTCGAAAGAAAAGGCCCACGACTACCGCTATTTTCCCGAGCCCGACCTGCTTCCCGTCCACGTCAGTGCCGCCTGGCGCGGAGAAGTCCGCCGCACGCTCCCCGAACTGCCCGAAGCCAAGCGCGAGCGCTTCGCCTCTTCCTATGGCATCACGCCGTATGACGCCGAAGTTTTGACGACCTCGCGCACGCTGGCCGATTATTTTGAAGCCGTTGTGGCAGCTGGAGCGCCCGGAAAGAGTTCCGCGAATTGGATACTAACCGAACTCCTCGGTCGGCTCTCCGACGCGCGTAGGACATTTGCGGACAGCCACATTGAACCAGCTGCGCTGGCGGAACTCGTCCAGCTAGTCGAATCCGGCAAGATTACCGGCGCGATCGGTAAGAAAGTTTTCGCCACGATGTTCGAC
>WNFS01000512.1_pt1 | contig 27973 bp, 31 predicted proteins | sample 5400141 | NCBI WGS metagenome assembly WNFS01 (sample SAMN13153358, study PRJNA577476) | soil metagenome | isolation source: 60 cm saprolite under Madrone tree | place: USA:California | collected 2016-06-14
CAACCGCTACGAGGCGATCCACGAAGCGGCGCGGCGCGTCCTGGCCGAGGGGCTCGTCGCGCTGGGCGCGCTGCCGCGCGGGGTCGAGGAGTCGCTCGCGATGCACCACTACCGCGAGTTCTACATGCACGGGACCGGCCACTGGCTCGGCATGGACGTGCACGACGTTGGGGACTACAAGATCGACCGCACGTCCCGAGTGCTCGAGCCCGGCATGGTGCTGACGGTGGAGCCCGGGCTCTATTTCGACCCCGACCGTGAGACGGTCACGTATCACCTGCGGGAATTCAGCGAGGACGAGATGTGGGAGCGCCGCCTCCGCTTCGGCGCCGCGGCCGCCAAGAAGATGGAGGACGAGGAGAAGGCGAAGGTCGGGACGGTCGTCCAGCCCGTGCCGAGGGAGCTGCGCGGGATCGGCATCCGCATCGAGGACGACGTGCTGATCACACCGGACGGCTGTGACGTGCTCACCGCGGGCACCCCGAAGACGGTGGACGAAGTCGAGCGCGCCTGCGCCGAGACACCGCGTCTGCCGCGCTCCTGACGCGTCTAGACGTTCGCCATGCTCGAGAACCGCGGGCTTGATGCGAGCGCTCGCCGTCCTTGCCCTCTTGTTCTTCAACGCGTGCGCGGCGACTCAGCCCGCGCACCGGGACGAACGCTTCGTCATCTTCAACCACGGTGACTTCACGGCCCGTGAGATCCAACGAGTCAGAGCCCAGCTGGAAGCTGGCGCCGCGGCCCTGGAGAAATATGTGGGCCCGGTCCCCGGCCGACGATTTCCCGTCGTCGTGAATCTGTGGGCGGGCCGGGGAGTGTCTCACAGCCACCACGGTCAGGGCTCGATCGAGCTCTACTGGGTGCGGGAAGTCCGAGCACCGATCGTCCATGAGCTGACCCATGTCCTGGCGGGTTACACCGCGGCGAATGGGCACTGGACCCAGGAAGGGTTCGCCTCATACATGCAGGACCAATACGGCGAGGACACCGCGTTTCCAACACACAGGATGGCCCATGCCCTCGTCAGGATCATCGGTGAAGAGGGAAGCTCTTTGCCCATGCTGGAGGTGATGAGGGACCGCAGTCGTAGAAGGTACTTCGGGCTCCGGACGCCGTGGGAGCGATGGTTGGCATATACGCAGTCGACGTCTTTTTGCCGCTATCTCATCGAGAGCTACGGCCCGCAGAAATTCTTCAAAGTCTACGATGCGCCGCTTGAAACCATCGACTTCCAAGGACTGTACGGGAAGACGGCGGCGACCCTGGTCAACGATTGGCTGGGCTACGTCGCCGCGCTCCCCGGCGATACCGAGAAGGCCCGGGCGCTTTTCCAGAGCATGCGAGAGGTGCTTGGTCGGAGGTGACCCGGAGACGCGCTGACAGGTCAGCGGTCGAGCGCGGAGCGGAGCGCGCCTTCGAGCGTCGGCTCGCGAAACCTGTAGCCGCTCGCCTGGAGCCGCGTCGGCACGACCCGCAAGCTCGCGAGCAGCAACGCGTCAGCCATTTCGCCGAAGGCGAGGCGCGCGGCGAACGCGGGCATCGGCAAGAGCGTCGGGCGCCCAAGCACGCGCCCGAGCGTCCGCGTGAACTCGGTGTTGGTCACGGGCGTGGGCGCGACCGCGTTGACCGGTCCGCGCAGGGCGTCGGTCGCGAGAACGTGCCGGATCGCGCCGATCACGTCCTCGAGGGCGATCCAGCTCATCCACTGCGCCCCGCTGCCGACGACGCCGCCCAGGCCCAGCCGGAACGGCGTCAGCATCTTGGCGAGCGCGCCGCCGCCGGGGCCCAGCACGGGGCCCATCCGGAGATTGACGACGCGGATCCCGCGTGCGATCGCCGCGGCGCTGGCCGCTTCCCACTCGCGGCCGACCTCGGCCAGGAACCCCGAGCCGTGCGCACTGTCCTCGGTGAGGATCTCGTCGCCGCGATTCCCGTAGCAGTTGATCCCAGAGGCGCAGACGAGGACGGCGGGCGGCTTCGCGAGGCGGGTGAGCGTCCCGGTCAGCCGGCGCGTGGATACGACACGGCTCTCGCGGATGCGCTGTTTCTTCGCCGCCGTCCACCGGATTCCGAAGACGTTCTCGCCGGCGAGGTGGACCACGACGTTGGCGAGGGAGAGAGCCGGCGGGAGGATCGTGCCTGAGGACGGATCCCAGCGGAGCGCTTCCTCGCCCGGGCGGGGCTCGCGGCGCACGAGAGCGATCACGCGATGGCCATTGGCCCGGAGCGAGGATACCAGCGCCGAGCCGAGGAATCCGCTCGAGCCGGTGACGGCGACGATCACGCCATCGCGCCGCCGTCGACCGTGTAGAGCGCGCCGGTGATGTACGTGGCGTCGGGGCTCGCCAGGAACGCGACGAGCGCGGCGACTTCTTCGGGGGCCCCGTAGCGTCGCATCGGAATGGTGGCGGTGAGTCTCTCGCGCTTGACCTCGGTCTCGAGTTGCTGGGCCATCGGCGTCTCGATCGGCGCCGGGCACACGGCGTTGACGCGAATGCCGTGGCGCGCCAGCTCGAGTGACGCGGCGCGCGTCATCCCGACGACGGCGTGCTTGCTCGCGGTGTAGGCGATGATGTTCGGCGAGCCGCGAAGCCCGGCGATCGACGCGGTGTTGACGATGACGCCGCCGCCGCGGGCGCGCATCCGCGGCGCGATCACCTTCATGCCGAGCCACACGGCTTTCACGTTCACGGCGATCACGCGATCGAACGTGTCTTCCGGGTAGTCGACGAGGGGCTTCAGCGCGCCGAGGATCCCGGCGTTGTTGAAAAAGACGTCGATCCCCTCGAACTGCTTCACCGCGGCATCGGCGTAGCGCTCGACGTCGCCGAGCCTGGTCACGTCGGCCTCCACGGCGAGGACCTCGCCGCCCGCTTTCTCGACCGCGGCCACGCTCTGGTGGAGCGCCGTTCCGACGAGGTCGACGAGGACGATGCGGGCGCCCTCGGAGGCGAAGCGCACGGCCGCGGCGCGTCCGATGCCGCCGGCGCCGCCGGTGATGACCACGACCTTGTCCGTGAATCGGCGGTCCATGTCAGGCGCCCATCTTGCTCTTGGCGCTGACTCGACGCAAGCTTGGGGCGCGATGACTGAAGCCGAGGCGCTGAGAGCACTGGTGGGGCCCGATGAAGGCGCGGCGGCACGGGCCGCGACGGCGCTGTGGGAGATGTGGCACCGCTCCGGCGACCGCGAGGTGGACACGCTCCTTCGCGAGGGGGTCGCGGTGATGGAGCGCCGGGATCTCGCGGGTGCCGAGGCGATCTTCGCGCGGGTGATCGCGCGGGCGCCCGAGTTCGCGGAGGGCTGGAACAAGCGTGCGACGGTCCGCTACGTGGCCGAGAACTACGAAGGCTCGATCGACGACTGCGAGGAGACGCTCAAGCGGAAGCCGCACCACTTCGGCGCGCTGGCGGGGCAGGGGCTCTGCTACATGGCGCTCGGCCGGCACCGCGAGGCGGCGGCGGTGTTCCGGCGCGCTCTCGGCGTGCATCCTCGTCTCCAGGGCGTGCGTCACAACCTCGCCACCGCGCTCGGCGAAGCTGTTCGCGGCAACGGTCACTGAGCCGGAGCCGGGGCGATCTTTGATAGTTTGGAGGAGGAAGCAGAAGGCGGGTCAGCGATTGCCGTAGTCGCGGCGCCAGAGCGCGATGTAGTCGCGGGCGTTTTTCAGGATGTCCTCCAGCTCGGCGGCGTTCATCTTCCGCACGGGTTTGGCCGGCACACCCATGACGAGCCCGCCCGCCGGCACGACCTTCCCTGGCGGCACCAGCGCGCCCGCGCCGAGCTGCGCGCCCTCCTCGATCACGGCACCGTCGAGAACGACCGCGCCGATGCCGATGCGCACGTTGTTCATGACCCGGCAGGCGTGGACGACCGCGCGATGGCCGATCGTGACGTTGTCGGCGACGATGCACGGGAATTCGGGTGTCACGTGCAGCACCGAGTTGTCCTGGACGTTCGAGTTCCGGCCGAGGGTCACGTAGTTGTCCTGGTCGCCCCGCAGCACCGCGAAGGGCCAGACGGAGGCGCCGGCCGCGATCGTCACGTCGCCGATCACAGCCGCCTGCGGGTCGACGTACGCGTCGGGATCGATGCGTGGCCTGCGTCCCGGAAGCTCGCGGATCATGAGGGCGTCTTCGGTCGCGCGAGCATCGTGGGCTGCCCTCCTGGAGTGGAAATATCGCGAGTGGGATTATACTGGCGCGCGCACGGGAGGAGGCCGAGAGGGATGATCTCGCAAACGGCCGAGGTCCGTGAAGCCCACCGCTTCGACGTGAGCGCGCTCGAGCGCTACATGCGCGAGCGCGTGGAGGGCTTCGGCGGCTCGCTCGAGGTGCGCCAGTTCCGGGGCGGCCAATCCAACCCGACCTATCATGTATCGGCCGGCGGCCGGGAGTACGTGCTGCGCCGGAAGCCCCCGGGCAAGCTCTTGCCTTCCGCGCACGCGGTGGAGCGAGAGTACCGGGTCATCACCGCGCTCGGAACCACGGGCTTCCCGGTGCCGCGCACGTTCGCGCTGTGTGAAGACGACGCGGTCATCGGCACCGCGTTCTACGTCATGGCCTGCGTGCACGGGCGCGTCATCACCGATCCGGCGATCCCGGGCGTGGCGCCGCGCGAGCGTCGCCTCATCTACGAGTCGCTCATGGACGTCCTCGCACGGTTGCACACGGCGGACTGGCAGGCGCTCGGTCTCGCGGACTTCGGGAGGCCCGGCAATTACTTCGCGCGCCAGATCCACCGCTGGACGCAGCAGTATCGCGCCTCGGAGACGGAGAAGATCGAGTCGATGGAACGCCTCATCCCGTGGCTGCCCGCGCACATCCCGGCGGGCGACGAGACGGCGCTCGTCCACGGCGACTTCAGGCTCGGGAACGTCATCATTCATCCGACCGAGCCGCGCGTCGTCGCCGTGCTCGACTGGGAGCTGTCGACGCTCGGCCACCCGCTCGCCGACCTGGCGTACTACTGCTTGCCGTACCGCTTCACGCGTGAGTGGGAGGGGCTGGCGGACAAGGATCTGACGGCGCTGGGCATCCCGACCGAGCAGGACTACGTCGCGGCCTACTGCCAGCGTGCGGGACGCGCCGCGATCGCCGACTGGGAGTTCTGCCTCGCGTTCGCCATGTTCCGGCTGGCCGCGATCGCGCAGGGCATCATGGGGCGCGTGGTCGCGGGCACCGCGAACGATCCGAACGCGCAGGAGCGCGGCCGGCGGGCGCGCCCGCTCGCCGACTCTGCCTGGGCCCTCATTGGCTCGCGCGAGTAGTGCGTTCCGAGCAGCCATCGGGGGCTTGGGGGACTCTTCACGGGAGATCGAGGAGCGCCACGGCTGCGCCGGGGCGCTTCCGAGCGCGGGGGGCTTGGGGGGCCCTTCAAGGCCCCCCATGTAATAGTAGCGCGTACTTTTCGTAGAACGTGTTCGTGAGCAGGCCGCCCGGGTCGTACTGCCGCTTGGCCGCGAAGAACTCCTTGATCCTTGGGTAGGATCGCTGAAGCTGCTCGACGGTGTAGTGCAGCTGGTACGGCAGGAAGAACGTGCCACCCAGGGCCGCCGCGACATCGATCAGCTCGCCGGTCAGCGCCCGCATGCCGGCGTGTCCCGCGGCGTCGGTGGTCTGGTTCAGGTAGAGCACGACGGCGAACATCTCGGCCGGCGCGTACGTGAGGACGTTGTCCTCCTGGTGGACGACCCGCACGGACGCATTCAGCAGATTGGCTCGACGCGTCTTCAGCACGGCCCGCAAGCCGTCCACGAACGCGACGAACTGGGCTCGCGGAACGAAGTACTCGTGCAGGATGTCGGTCTCGCCCTCGAGGCCGTTCTTGAGATATTTCACGGAGTCGTGCATCGGGTGATTCCGCGATACCAGGCATGCCTCGCCCTCGGCGAGGGCCTGGTTCCGGCTCACCGGGCAGGACTCCAGGCGCGGCTCGACGTATTTCTCGGCCAGCCACTTGAGGCGCATCGGGAGCGTCCCCTGCTTGGCGAGATTAAAGACGAGCCGTCGCAGCCTCACCGCGCGCACCTCGCCGAGCGGGGGAATCACAGCCCCGCGAGCGCTCTCCCGCCGATAGGTGTAGAGGAGCATCTCGTCCAGGAACGAGTGCGGCGCGGTGGAGAGGTGGCCGTACATCAGCCCGTACTGCGGCGCGGGCCCGATCTCGTCGTTGAAGACGGCTGGGAACTCGCGGTAACGGATCACTCGGCGCTCGGATCGGTAGACGACGTTGGGGGTCACTTCCAGGTCGGCGTCCAGGATCACGCCAAACAGGCCGTAGCCGCCGACGATCAGTTGGAAGAGCCGCGGGTTGTCGGTGGGGCTCAGCGTCTGGATCGAGCCGTCGGCGAGCATGACGCGCATCGCGCGGATCGTCCGCCCGACGGAGCCGGCCTGATGATCCATGCCGTGGGCGTTCACGGCGATCGAGCCGCCGACGGTGAAGATGTCGGTTGATTGCATCGCCATCACCGCAAACCGCGGGTGGAGAAAGCTCTGGATGTCGTGCCAGGTGGCGCCGCTCTGCACGGTCAAGGTCCGGGTCTGCGCGTCGAGCGACATTTGGTTCAGCCGTGTCATGTCCAGGACGACCGCGTTGCGTGCGAACGCCTGGCCCCCCATGCTGTGCCGAACGCCCGCGACCGACACCTTCAGGCCGTTGTCACGGGCGAAGGCGAGGGCGGCCCGGACGTCGTCGACCTCGCGCACCGCCACGACGCCGTAGACGGGCGTCCGGCTGAGGCAGCTCGCGTCGTTGACCGTGCCACCCCGCTGCACCCAGACGAGTGATGCGGGCACCACCGGCCGAATTCGGACGGGCCTGGGCGGATCGGCCCCGGCGGGCACCACGGGCGGGCAGTCCTTCTCGCCATCGGGCTCCGCGGCGTAGTAGAGGGCCTTCCGGAGGGCGACGACCGCGATCAGCAGGAAGAGGAGCAGGGCGATCACGGACGCTCTCGCGAGCGCCCGCCTGAGCGTGGTCAGCGACGACATCGCAGGCGCCACGTGGCTTCAGTAGTCGTAAAGATGCTCGACGCTCACGCCGCGGGTGGGCAGGTCGGCCAGGATCACGTGCAAGGAGCTCACGGGCACCCTGACGGCGATCCGCTTCGCGGCCGGGTCCGTCAGGATCTCGTCGCTGAACAGGAGCCCGCCCGTGGCAAGGCGATAGTCCCAATCGCGGGGCGCGATCGCTGTCAGGAGAATCTCGTCGTTTCCAGCAAGGTCGCGAAACCGCACGCCTTGCTTCACCAGCGCGGTGACCACCTGCGTGAAGGCTTCGTAGCGAGGGAGCGTGACGATGTAGGACCGGGGGGCGACCGCCTTGATCTTCCGGATCCTGTCGTCCTCGAAGATCCGATCGGGAGCGTCGACGATCCATGCGTGGATCACGAGGTCCTCAGGCAGGTACACGGCGCCGGTGCTCCACCGGATGATCCCTCCGTACACCGCCTTCACCGCGTATTCGACGCTCAGGGCGAATCGCCGCTCCCACTTCCGGACGACGTCGGGCCCCCACAGGGGCGTCTCCTTCCACAGGGCCTTGAGCTTGCCCGCGAACGGGAATTCGTACCACGGGGTCGTATGCATGAACTCCGCGTACTCGCGCGCGGTCTTGCGCGCGAAGACGTCCTCGTCGGTGTGATAGAAGCCGATCCCCTCCGTGATCACGCCGACCGTGTTCTCGTACCCACCCTTGACGGCGTTCTCCACCGAGAAGCTCAGGCCGATGATGCCGAGCATGAGATGGACGCCTGCGTCGAAGGGGTAGACGCGCTTGGTCGCCCGGCAGACCTGCTTGTAGTAGCGCCAGTACTGCCGTATGGCGGCGAAGTACGGGAAGCGGCTGGGAGCGCGCGACTTGACGAACGACGCGTATTCCCCGGTGCTGTAGACGATGTACCACTCGGGCAGGGTGAGGTAGGTCGACGATTGGCTGCGGAAATAGCCTTTCACGTCCGCGGTGACGCGCAGGAGCTCCGCCGATGGTCCGGTCGGCTGGCTTCGAACACTGAAGCAGTGGGCGCCGATGAACCGGGCGGGAGCGGCGAGAGCGATCAGGCCGAGCACGGCCGCGCTCACGGCCGCGAGTCCGACAAGGGCCCAGGCGCGTCGGCGGCGTCGGGGCCTACGCCGCACTACGGGCGGGCGGCGGGCTCTTGCGGAACCCGAACACGAGCGCGATCCCGGCGAGCACGATGTGAGGCAGGTTCACCAGGAAGTTCGTGAAGCTGAAATCGGGCGTGCCCATGCCCTGCGTGAAGATGCTGAGATCCAGGAGCCCTCTGCCCTGCGTGAGGCCGGCCACGGCGTCCAGTCCGTAGAGGAGGCCGATCCACTGCAGGTATGTGCGGATCGAGCCCGGCGCCCACATCGCCACGATTCCACCGGCGATTCCAGAAAGCAGGTGGACGATGTCGTCGATGGGGTCGATCTTGAACAGGCCAAGGAGGTAGCCCCTGGCGTCTGTGAGCCCGGGCGCGTGGGTGATCAGGAAGATGCCCACGAACCCGGCGGTATACACCCAGGCGAGCGACTTGAGCACGGTTCATCTCTCCTCTGGGAAGAGGATCCTGCCCGAGCGTCTTATATCACAGCTGCCGCTCAGCGCCGGCGGCTCATTCGCCCGATGCGCTTGCGGTCACCACGTAACGTAGCGGGCCGCCGGGTCTGACGGCGTCGAACGGATAACAGGTCACTAGGACCAGCCCGGCCGACCGGTCCTCGGTCCGGATCACCGCGGTGCGTGAATCGACCACCGACGTCTCCTGCACCCGAAGTCGTGAGCGCCGCAGGCCCGGAACCTCCACGATGATTTCGTCGCCTTGCTTCAGCCACTCCAGAAACCGGAAGTGCGTGTCACGATGCCCGGCGACGATCGCCGTGCCGTGAGCTCCGGGGACGGCGCTTCCCGGCGCATGACCGGGGCCGAAGGCCAGCGTCCGGCCGCTGACGCCGGCGAGGACGATGAGGTCGACGCCGTGCGCCGGCACCTGCAGCCTCGCCACGGGCCAGGTGTCGGCCCACGGCCACGGCCTCGCCTCCGGCTCGCCCCGCAGGGTCCGCGCCCAGGCTCTCTGCAAGAGGCGCTGGGCGAGCCGAGCCTTGACGTAGATCCACGCGCCCTGCCCGAGCTGCCACAGCCCGACTCCGGCGAGCAAGGCCGCCGCGCCGATCAGGAGCGTTCGACGCGTCACGCTTTCATTGCGCAAACGACGGCGGTGCCAAGCCCGGCGGCGAGCAGGAGCGCGATGAGCCCGAAAGCCAGGTGAACCGGTCCCTCCGTCGCCCCCTGGCCCAGTCCGAAGACGGCGGTGTAGTCCCAGCCGTGCGGGAGATTCGTCTTGAGCGCGTGACTGTGGAGGGCGTCGTTCCCCGGGCGGACCGGAGTCACGTCGATGGCGACGAGGCTCGTGTACGGGCTCACGAGGTGGTGCGCGAGGGCGAGCTCGACCACCGCGTGACGGATCATCGCGTCAGATGAGCTGGACCGGCGCTGGTCGAGAAGGGAAGCGATCTTCCCGCGCGCCCAGTGCACAGACAGTCCCACGCCTTCGTCGGTGTGCTGGAGCGACAGCTCGTGTTCCCACTGATCCAGACCGAGGTGGCCGCGAAGCATAACGCGCGGTGGCAGCGTCGCCGCTCTCAGCGCAACGGTGACGGGCTCGCCGAGATAGACGTCGGCAATCCGCTCGGGCACGATGTCGGCGCCAAGCCCGCCGGGGAGCTCGAGGCGGACGTCGGTGAGAGCCGGGGACTCGAGCTTACCGAAGAGCGCGAGCATCTTTTCTTTCACTTCGGTGGTGCTGCCGATGTAGATGAAGGTGCCGCGACCGAGCCTGGCCGCTTCGCGCATGAAGTGGCTATTGGGCGCCGAGCCGATACCGATGGTGAACAGGCGGCTGTCGCCGAGCCGCTCGTGGATCGCCGAGAACAGCTGCGCCTCGTTTCCGACGGCGCCGTCGGTCAGGAAGATCACCTGCCGCAAACGGCCGGGGTGCTCATGGCCGTCGAGGGCCTGCTGGAGGGCCGGCAGCATCTCGGTCCCTCCGTCGGCCCGGAGCCCGCCGACGTACCGGTCCGCCACGTTGAGATTCTGCGACGTCGCGGCCCGGGCCTGGGGGAAGAGGGCGTCGGTGGTGTGGTTGAAGCGGATGACGTTGAAGGTGTCCGTGGGGCGAAGGCGCGCGAGGGCCAGCCTCAGCGCCGCCCTGGCCTGATCGATGGACGCTCCGTGCATCGAGCCCGAGTTGTCGATCACGAAGATCACCTCGCGCGGCAGGCGGAGCCTGTCGAGCGCGGCGGGCGCCGGCGGCATCACCATGAGGAGCGCGAACATCTCCTCGCCCTTCTTTTCCGTGAACAGTGTCGCGGTTGGGGTGGCCTCGGCGGTGTGCTGCCACACGAGCTCGAAGTCCCGGTCCGCGGGAACGCTGCCCTGGGTGAGCTCGATTCGATAGCGACCGCCCGCGAGAGGCGTCGTCTGAATCTCGTGGTAGGACGCGTCGACGCGCGCCAGGGGGACACCGGGGTCGAGCTCGACCCGGAGGCTGACGGGATTGAGCACGCCTCGCACGGGATGCTCGACCGGAGGAGTGAGACGCGACGCGTCCGGCACCTGGTCCGTCCCGGGAATGTAGCGCGGGCCGATGACCATGGGAAAGCGCAGCCGAAACTGCCCCCCGTCGTATCTGATGGCCTGCTGGTATTCGATCTCGACCGTGATCGCGGCGCCGGGCGGAATGTTGGCGGCCGAGGTCGTGAAGATGTTGGGCCGCTCTTCCTCGACGAGGCTCGCGCGCTTGCCCTCGTGCTTCGCCTGCTCGTACTGCGCCTTGGCCGAAGCGCGCTCCTGGATGACGCCCTCGATCGAGCGATCGCCGATCTGCATCCGCAGATGATCGACGGCAGCGTCCTCGGGCAGGGGGAAGACGTAGATGCCCTCCGCCCACTCGCTGCCGGGGTTGATGAACTCCTGACGGACGCTTGCCCGAGCGACGATTCCGGTCACGACCATGTGAACGTCCGTCTTGAGCACGGGCGCGGGCACGAGCGCCTCTTGCCGGCCCGTCCGCCAGAACATTGTGCCTTCGGTGACGCGCCCGGGCCGCGCGCCGGCGTTACCAGGGCTCTCCGCCCTGGCGGCGGTGACCGCCAGGACGGAGACGAGGCTCACGAACATCAGTCCTGCGAAGCGCCTCGGAGCCCGACGCATCGACTGGATCACGGCTCGCCTGAGGCCGACGTGACGTCGGCCTGTGCCCGATCGCTCGCGTTGGCCCCGGCCACTGCCAGGGTGCTGGGAGCAGCGGCGGCGAGCTTGCGGAACTCGAGATGGACGCGGCGGTTGAGCTCCTGGCACTCCTTGCCCGGGTCGTCGCAGAGCAAGCCGTCCTGTCCGAGCGTCACCAGCTTGATCGAGGTTTCGGGGACGCCGAGCTCGACGAGAAACTGCTTGACCGCCTGCGCGCGGCGTTGAGCCAGGACACGGTTGTACTCGGCTGGTCCCTGACGGTCTGCATGGCCCTGGACGAGCACCACCCAGGCGTTTGCTAGATCCATGAGGCCCGTCGTGTCCTGGAGCACGCGGACGGCGTCTGCACGCAGACGCGTGCTCTTGAAATCGAAGTAGACATCGGCGTGGAAGACCCCGGCAGGCGGTGCCGGAACCACGGTGCGGGGGCGTGTCGACTCCCCGGAGGGCTTCCCCGTGACGGCGCTCGCCCCGGGCGCCGCCTCCACTCCTTGCGAGCGAATCCAGTACGTTCCGACTGCTCCGGCGATCACCGTCAAGAGAATCCCCACGAGGATCACCAGCTCCTTCACACCACCGCTCTCGGTCGTCCGCTGCTGCGTGTCGGCCATTGTCCTTCCCCTTTCTGGCTTGCTCGTCGTCGCGTCTCGCTGATCGGGCGCTCCGTGTCCGCCCAGTGCGGCCGGCGCCCGCTCGAGCTTCTAGAGCAACGCTCACGCCACGCCGGGCGTCGGCGCAGGGAGCGGGGGATTCGAGCGGATTCGCAGACTTGGCAAGTAGACCCCGCCGGCGGCCGATCAGAGGGATGCGGGGGAACCCCGCATCCCCGCATCAGCCGAGGCTTTTCCCTTCACGGTCCGGGACGGGTCAGACCCTCGCGGTCGGAGAGCGGCGGTCGAAGTACTGGCGGACGAGGAGCTCCAGGGAGCGGAAATGGCGTTCAGGCAGGTTCTTGAAGCGTCTCCGGCACGCGGCGATCGCGTCGCCGGGAGAATCGAAACCCGCGACGACTCTCAGCAGGTGCTCGGAGTACTCGCGCAGTTTCAGCTCTACCGTGCGGCCGAGCGCCGGGTCGCCGGCCAGCGCCAGCGCGGCCCTGGCCCGGTCGCCGTCCGCCTCGACGAGCGCGCGGAAGCCGAGCCCCTTGAGCCGTTGAGTCACCGTGCTCCGGTCCCATCCGAGCGTGCGTGCGGTTGCCTGCATGTCGAACCCGTGCTGGCGGAGGGAGGCGAGAACCGCCGCGTCGCCGCCGGACTCGTCCCGGCCGGGCTCACGGGACTGCAGCCGCAGGTCTTCGACCGTGACAACGGCGCCGTCGGCGAACACCAGGGCCTGGCGCAGGCAGTTTTGAAGCTCGCGTGCGTTGCCCGGCCAGTCGCTTCGCTCGAGCGCGGCCAGCGCGGCCTCGGACAGCGGCAGATGGGGCCGTCCGAGCTCGCCGGCGGCCTGGTGGGCGAACCAGGCGGCCAGCAGGGCAATGTCCTGCCTTCGCTCGCGGAGCGGGGACAACCGCAGGACGAGCCCTTTCAGTCGAAAATAGAGGTCCTCGCGGAACCAGCCGTCCGCGACGCCCCGCTCGAGATCCCTGTTGCTCGCGGCGACCACGCGCACGTCCACGGTCGTCGGGCGTGTCGCCCCGATCCGGTAAAAGCTCTTGTCCTGGAGGACGCGAAGCAGCTTGCTCTGGTGATCGGGACGCAGCTCGCCGACCTCGTCGAGGAAAATCGTCCCCCGGTTCGCCTGCTCGAAGAACCCCTTCCGATCGCCGACGGCCCCGCTGAAGCTGCCCCTGAGGTGACCGAACATCTCGCTCTCGAACAGCTCTGCGGGAATCGCGGCCATGTTGACAGCGACGAAGGGGCCATCGGCGCGAGGACTCAAGCGGTGGGTGGCCCGCGCGAAAAGCTCCTTGCCCGTCCCGGGCTCTCCGGTGACGAGGATCGGCAGGGAAGAGCGCGCCGCCTTCTCGAGATCCTGGAAAACGGCCAGGAGGGCTCGATCCCGGGTGACGATGCCCATCCGCTCGCACTGATGCCGCAGTCGCTCCTGCTCCGCGTCGCCGAGCGGGGCCTGGCGGCTCGGGTCGAGCCTCGGAGACTCGCGTTCCAGCCGTTCGAGCTGCGCGCGCGTGTGCTCTTCCTGGGCTCGGGCTGCCGCGAGCTGCGCGCGCAATGCCTCCTCGCCGCCGGTCGATCGAGCGATCGCGGCTCGCGCGGCCTCGAGGTCCTCTTCGAGTCCTTCGACCGATGACTCCTGACGCACGAGCGCCTCGCGGATCGCGGCGACTTCACCTTCGAGATGACGAACGCGATAGGACGACGCGAGCTGGTTCCAGAGCAGCGCGCTCGCGCTGGACACGGCCACCGCCACCAGCGGCGCCACCAGAGGCAGCAACACCGCGGCCAGCGACGGGGATAGGAGCAGGCTTGCGACATAGCCGAGCGCCAGGACCGTGACTCCCACTGCCGCCTTCCACCACCGGAGCGCCAGCCAGAGCCACGCCGTCATACCGGACAGGAGAAAGGCGCCGAGCACCGTCCACGCGGCCGGCGCTTCCCTCAGCCAGGACCGTGTCAAGACAGTGACGAGCAGGTTCGCCTGGATGGCCACCCGTTCCTTCACAGACCCCGGCTCGACAAGGAGAAGGACGATCCGGTCGGCGACCAGGCTCTGGAGCGCCTCCGCCTGCCTCTGCTCGATGGCTTTCCAGACGTCGGCGAGCGGGATTACCTTGTGGCCACGCGAAAGCTCCGGCCCGGCGACGCCGATCAGCATCCGCCCGCGCCGATCGACCGGGATCTGGTCCGTCTCTACATTCAGGAAGGCGGCGGCGAGCGAGAGCCCGTACGCAGGCACGCCTCGCTCGCCAACCCGAACGAAGAGCGGCACTCTTCGGACGACACCGTCGGGGTCAGCCGGGGTGAGCATGTGTCCGACGCCTTTCGCGTAGTGGGTGAGGCCGGGCAGCGATCCGGTGAGCGGCCGTGCTTCCGGAAATGCTGGGGAAGTCTTGGAGAGCGCCGGCCACGATCGGTGCGCGGGCCTCGTCGCAGGGGCGATGCCCGGGTCCTGCGGCGCGTGCCCATCGGTGAGCTCCAGGGCGATCGGAAACACGACACTGTCGGCCAGCGCGATCGCCTGACTCAGGAGCGCATCACTGGTCGCGCCACCGGGCGCTGGCCCGCTCGGCTGTCCGAGTGGGGCGTCGACGCCGATGACGGCGGCGCCTGCACGCGACAGACCAGTGATGAGGCGGGCAAGAACGACGCGGTCCCAAGCGCCGGTGCCGAACCGGGACTCACTCGCCGGGTCGCGGACGACGACGACCAGCGCCGAGTTCGCCGGCGTAGACTCTCGCGCGCGAAGCCACCTGTCGTACACCGACCAATCGAGCGCAGTGAGCCTGGCACCTCCCAGAGCCAGGACACCGAGGGCCACCAGGGTGGCTGCGAGGCCGATCGCGGCGGCCAGCGCCACGGTCTTCATCATCGCGGGTGTCCGGGCCTAGGGACGGGCCGGCGCGGGAGCGGCCTCGGTGGCGGCCGACAGCTCCTGAAGAAGACGCTGAGCGTCTTCGTGAGGCGTGGCCCTCAGGAGGCTGATGGCGCGCGCCGCATCCTTCGGCACGCCGAGGCCTGCAGCGTAGAACCGCGCGAGAGCGATCCGTGGGCGGGGCCGGCCCTCCTCCGCTGCGGTCTTGAAGTAGTCCAGGATCCGTCCATCGTGCGCGAGAAGCTGTCCCTTGACCCCATGGTAGTAGAGGGCCTCGAGGAGCCCTTGCGCCGGCTCGCTGAGCGACGAAGCCTCGCGGATCAGTACGGGCACCGCCTCGCGGACGCGGCTCTGCCGCAAGAGCGCGGCGCCGACCGTGTCATCGTCGCCGTTTCGAGCAAGGTCCGGGAATTCGTCCCACAGCCTCGCCCGATAGTCTCGAAACGCTTGCTCGACTGCCGAACGCTCGGCCGGCCCACGCGTGCTCCGACCAAGCGCGGTCTGCCGCAGCTCGCCGAGCGACCGCTGGGCCTGGTCGACGCCTTGGTCGGCCGCGCGGGACCACCACATGATCGCCAGCGCGAGATCGCGATCGACGCCGATACCCCCCGCGTAGGCCGCACCGAGGAAGTACTGTGCGGCGGCGTGCCCCGCCCGCGCGGAGACCAGGAATTCCGGCGTCGCCTCGGCGTCCTGATGAGCAAGCTTCAGCGCGAGAGCCAGGTTGTACCGCGCATCCGGGTGATCGGGCCTGCGGGCGAGGAGCTGCCGGTACGCCTCGATCGCGCCGTTCAAATCGCCCAGCGCATACCGCGCCAGGCCGAGGCTGTAGTACGCCTGGGCCAGCTCGGGCTGCTGCCGGAGGACCTCCTCGAGCTCGGCGCGCGCAGACGACCAGTCCTGCCTGGCCATGAGCGCCGCGGCGAGGGTGAGTCGGGCCGGCGCGGCATCACGCTTCTGGCGCAGGAGCGCACGGAGCTCTTCGATCGCCCCGTCCAGATCGCCCATGTTGTAGAGGGCGAGTCCCAGGCTTTCCCGGGCCTCGACCAGCTCAGGTTGGAGGCGGAGCGCCTCGCGCAACTGCATCGTGGCCGCTGCCATGTCGCCCTGCCCAATCGCCGCCCGACCGAGCCCGAGGTACTCGCGCGCCTGCGTCCGCCGCGCCTCGAGGGTGTCCACCGGGGCGGCCTTCCGGGCAGCTCGGCCTGGGCCGGTGGCCGTCGCGCATCCGACCTGGATGATGGCGACCAGCAGGAGGGGAGCAATGGCGCTTTTCAGGTCGGGCCTCCGCGCGCGAACTCGAGCTGCTTTTGATCATAGCAAAGGCCGCGACTGTGACAGGAATGCGGATGACCCGCGAGAGTGACGACGTGTGTCACCCTCGCGGGGTCTGGAAGCACGCCTTCGCTAGTTGTACGCCTCGAAGAGCCCCGCGGCGCCCTGGCCGCCGCCGACGCACATGGTCACCACGCCGTAGCGCGCCTTGCGGCGGAGCATCTCGTTGGCGATGGTACCGACCATGCGCGAGCCCGTCATGCCGAAGGGATGTCCGATCGAGATCGAGCCGCCGTTGACGTTGAGCTTCTCCGGATCGATCCCGAGTCGGTCGCGACAGTAGACGACCTGCGAGGCGAACGCCTCGTTCAGCTCCCACACGTCGATGTCGTCGATCTTCAGGCCGTGGCGCGTGAGGAGCTTGGGCACCGCGTACACGGGGCCGACGCCCATCTCGTCCGGCTCGCAGCCGGCGACCGCGAAGCCGCGGAAGACGAGCTTGGGTCGGATGCCGAGGGCCTTGGCGCGGTCCATCGACATCACGAGCGTCGCGCTGGCGCCGTCGGAGAGCTGCGAGGAGTTGCCGGCCGTGACGGTGCCCTGGCCGGAGTCCTTGTCGAAGTGGGGCGGCAGCTTCAGCAGCCCCTCGAGCGTGGTGTCGGCGCGATTGCACTCGTCCTTCTCGCAGTAGTACGGCTCCTGACCGACGACCGCGCCCGTCTGCTTGTCGAGGATGCCGCGCGTGACGTGCATCGGCGCCAGCTCCTCCTTGAAGAACCCTTCCTGCTGGGCGCGCGCCGTCCGCTGCTGGCTCAAGAGCGCGTAACGGTCCTGGGTCTCGCGGCTGATCTTGTAGCGCTTGGCGACGACCTCGGCCGTGTCGCCCATGACCATGTAGACGCCGGGGAGGTGCTCCTTCACCCACGGGTTCGGGTCGCTGTCGCGTTTGGCCATCGTGATCGACTCGACGCCGCCGCCGATCATGACGTCGGCGCCGTCGTTGATGACGTAGTTCGCCGCGATCGCGATCGCCTGGAGCCCCGAGGAGCAGAAGCGGTTCAGGGTGAGCCCGCCGACCGACACGGGCAGTCCCGCGCGCATCGCCGCCACGCGGGCGATGTTGTGACCCTGCGAGCCGTGCGGCTGGCCGCAACCCATGATCACGTCCTCGACCTCTTTCGAGTCGAGCTGCGGAACCTTGCCGAGGACGTCCTTGATGGCGTGGGCGGTGAAATCGTCGGGGCGCGTGAGATTGAACGAGCCGCGGAACGACTTGGCCAGCGGCGTCCGCGAGCTGGCGACGATGACGGCTTCTCTCATAACGGTCTCCTTCTTAGATGGCCGCGACGGCCATGATCTCGACCAGGTACTTGGGCGACGCCAGCCGCGCCTCCACGGTCGCCCGCGCCGGGGTGTTGGCGGGATCGACCCAGGCGTCCCAGGCGGCGTTCATGTCGCCGTACATCCCCATGTTGGCCACGTACACGGTGGCGGAGAGGATCTTCGACTTGTGGCTGCCGACCGCCGCCAGCGTCTCGTCGATCTTCTTGAGAATCTGCTGGGTCTGGCCCTTCGCGTCTGCGGACGGGTCGGCCGCCACCATGCCGGCCAGATACACCGTGTCGCCGTGGACGACTGCCTGGGAGAGCCGCGGCCCGACGCCGTGACGCTTGATGCTCATGCCCTGTTCCTTTCCGCTCCAGAAATGGGGCCCGAACGGTACCGGAGATGATACTCCGTCCGGGGCGTTCCCATACAGTGGAGTTGCCCGGGTTCGACGGACTTCACCTTGCACGAGTCCCCGGCTCTCAGTAGAGTTGAGGCGCCATGAGTATCCCTCACGACTTCGCGAAGGCGTTCAACCGGCAGGACGTGGGCGCGCTGGTCGCGTGCTTCACGGAAGGCGCCAGCTATCACGATAACTTTTACGGCGAGCACCAGGGCCACGCCGGGCTGCGCCTGATGTTCGAGCGGATGTTCCGGGAAGGCCGCGACTACAGCTGGGTCATGGACACCGTGGTCGAGTCGCCCGACCGGGCGGCCGCCGAGTGGACGTTCGGCTACGTCGTGACCGACGCCGTCCCGAGGAGCGCCGGCCGGAAGGTCGGGTTCAGGGGGATGAGCCTCTTCGAGCTCGAGCGCGGCAAGATCGCGGCGTACCGCGAGTACTTCGACTCGGGCCAGGCGCTGCTGCAGCTCGGCTTCGCGCCCGAGGCGCTCGCGAAGGTACTACGCCGCAAGCTCGAGGGCCACTGACGATGGCGCTCGACCGCGCGAAGCGCGACGCCCTCATCCAGCAATACGCCGACGGTCCTGCCCGGCTCCGGGCGGCGCTGGCCAAAGTCCCGGCGCCGGCCCTCAAGTGGCGTCCGGCTCCCAAAGAATGGTCGGCCCACGAGATCGTCTGCCACTGCGCTGACTCCGAGACGAACGCCTACGCGCGTATCCGCTTCGTGGTCGCCGAGAAGAGCCCGACGGTCCAGGGCTACGACCAGGACAACTGGGCGGCGGTCTTCGGGTACCACCAGCTGCCGCTCGAACCCGCGCTCGCCGTGGTCGAGGCCGTGCGCGCCAGCACCGCGGCGCTGATCCAGGGCCTGCACGATGAGGCGTGGGCGCGCGTCGGGCACCACACGGAGTCCGGGCGCTACACCGCCGAGGACTGGCTGCAGATCTACGCCGACCATCTGGAAGGCCACGCGCGGCAGATCGAGAGCAACGTCGAGCAGTGGAAGTCGACGCAGTCCCGATAGCCTAATCGGAGGGGGCTGGACGGCCCCCTCCGAGCCTCCCCACTCTCCGCCGCCGCCGATCAGCCGCGCACGAGCAGAACGAGCCCCGAGAGCAGGATCAGCGCGAAGACCAGCTGACGGAAGCGGCGCTGGTTCACGCGCTCGAACAGAAGGGCGCCCGTGACCGCGCCGGCGACCGCGGGCAGCGCGAACCCCACGGTGAGACCCCACACCGGGCGCGTGAGCAAGCCGGCCCACCAGTAGCCGGCGAGGATCGCCCCCTGGTTCACGACGAAGAAGGCCTGCAGGTTCGCTTTGACGACGCGCGCGCTCCAGCCCTGTGTCGCCGCGTAGAGAACCACTGGCGGGCCTGGCAAGCCGACCGCGCCGCCGATGACACCGGCCAGGACCCCGGCGCCGAGCCCCCACCGGCGCCCCTCGAGCTTCTGCGGGTAGAGGCCGCGGGCCTCGAGGACGAAGGCCACGACGAGCATCAGGCCGATGAGGCGGTTCAGGGCGCTCGCGGGAAGCGCGGCGAGCCCCCACACGCCGAGCGGCGTGCCCGCGACCGTCCCGATGAGGAGGTCGAGGAGCGCGCGTGGCTCGACGTCGCGGCGGAGCTGAACCAGCATCGCCAGGGAGAAGACGGCCGCGTAGATCGTCAGGAGCACGATCGCGTCGGCGGGCGCCATCAGATAGGGCAGAAAGGCAAGCGCGACGAGTGCGATGCCGAATCCGGCCAGGCCCATCACGAAGCTCGCCGCCGCGATGACGCCGGCGGCCGCTGCCCACGCGAGCGTCACGCGGTCGCGATCAGTCGCGCGAGGAGGTGAACGGGCGGGGCTGCCACCACGGGTAGAACGGCGGCAGATCCGCGCTCGGCCGCAGCGTGAACCGCGCCGGGCGCTTCTCGAGGAACGCGCTGACGCCCGGGAGGGCGTCAGCGGAGCGTCCGGTCCAGAACATCGCCAGCGAGTCGAGGCGATACGCCTCCGCCGGGTGGTCGGCGCCGGACGTTGACCTTGATGCCTGATCGGTGATGAGCGCGACGATCATCCCGAGGGGACGACGACCCGATCGCCGCCCTTGAAGCCGCTCGCCTGAGGCGCCTCGACGATTTCGCCGAAGGTCTCGTGGCCGATGATGCCCCCCTTCGGCACGCGGTGGTCGAGGTGACCCTGAAAGATGTGGAGGTCGGTCGTGAACGTCCTTGCCCCCTGGTAGAACGCGGCGCGCATTCTGATCAGCTCGAGCGCTGATACCCCGCGCTCGTCATGCAGTCGCTGAACGCATTAGCCTGACGAGACTCCAGGACCGCAATGCGACCAACGTCGAGGAGGCCCCCGAGGCCCAGGTCTGGCCCCGGCCCGATCTCGAACGCCTTGCGGGCGCATTCCACCTCGACTGCCGACACCTCCTGGAACATGGCGCCGGTCTTCCTCCACTCGGTTCCGCGCAGGTCGAGGACGCAGCCCGTGAGCAGCGCGGCCGCCGCCAGTACGATGAGGACTCGCATAGGGTCTCCTCTCAATGGAGCCTAGAGGATACCAGGGAATCGGTCGGGCAGGCTGACGGCCCGATCGGGCGATTCGCCCTGTTCCCGCTGATCGTCCGTGGGTAAAAGCCCTTGAACTTCTGGGAAATCCGGGCTGGCACGCCTCCTGTGTTACCGCGGAGCCGAGGAGGACGGACGATGGCGCTGGAGAACCTCATCGCATTCGCAGTCGCACTCGGCCTTCCGCTCTGGCTCGTCGTCGAGGAGATCCGTCATCGGGTCGTTCCCCGCCGCGAGGCCGAAGCGGCGGCCGCGGCGGCGCCGGCCCTCAAGCGGCGCGCCGCCGAGGGCGCACCCGCTCGCGGGCACGTCTCGGCCGCGTAGCCCGCCGCGCGGCTGCCTCTCGCGCTCTCCCGCCGCCCGTTGTAGAGTGTGCGCACCCCGAGCCCGAAAGGAGCGCACGGCAATGGGCGAGATGCTCCCCCTCAGCACTGAAGACGGTCACGCGCTCGCCAGATACCGCGCCGCGCCGCGCCGCAAGGAAAGCTCCAGGGCGCCCTCGTGATCATCCAGGAGATCTTCGGCGTCAACTCCCACATCAAGCGTGTCACCGACGGCTTCGCCGCCGACGGCTACGTAGCGCTGGCGCCGGCGATCTTCGACCGGGCCGAGCCGGACTTCCCTGGGGCGAGGCCGATCAGTCGATCGCGCCCGACCACTGGAAGAAGGTGTCCGCCGCGCACCCGAACCTGCCGATGCACATCTATTCGGCCGGTCACGGCTTCAACGGCGACGAACGGGGGAACCATCACGAGCCCAGCGCCACGCTGGCGCGCACCCGGACGCTGGACTTTCTCAACCAGTACCTGGGGTAGGAGGAGCGGCCCATGCTGAGCGAGTTCAAGACGTTCATCATGCGCGGTAACGTCGTCGACCTCGCGGTCGGCGTGATCATCGGCGCGAGCTTCGGCGCCATCGTCACCTCGCTCGTCAACGATGTCGTGATGCCGCCGGTCGGGCGGCTCCTCGGGGGCGTGGACTTCAAGGACTTCTTCATCAGCCTGTCGGGGCCGTCCTATCCGACGCTCGCCGCCGCGAAGGGCGCGGGCGCCCCGACGCTCAACTACGGGCTGTTCCTGAACGCGGTGATCAACTTCCTCATCGTGTCATTGGCCGTCTTCCTGCTGGTCCGCCAGGTGAACCGCCTGCTCCCGAAGCCGGCCGCCCCTGCGGCGACGCCGACAAAGGACTGTGCCTGGTGCGCGACGCCGATTCCGGTCAACGCGAAGCGATGCCCGCACTGCACCTCGAACCTGGCGGGCTGAGCGAGCGCGCCTAGACAGCCGTCGCGGGGCCGCGGTGCGAGCCGCAGGGCCGGGCGGGAGTGGGGCCCTCAGGCCCGAGGCGAGCGATATGAAAGTCCCGCCGGCCGAAGCGAACCCATGAAAGAAAGTCGGCGCCGTGAGCGCCGATGATCCGAGCGAGCAGCTGTTTGCCCGCGGCGTGACCGACGGCTTGCCCGTCGTGCCGCCGACGCGCGAGCGCGTGGAGGCGACGATCGCCGCCTCCGGCTTCCGCGCCGACGATCTGATCGCGCTGGTGGCACCGACCTTTGGGCGCGCGACCGTCGAGCGGATCGCGGTGAACGCCGTAATGGCGGGCTGCCGCCCGGAGTATCTGCCGGCGGTGATCGCGGGCGTGGAGGCGCTCTGCGACGAGAGCTTCAGCCTCGTCGGAGTGTCGGGCGTCCCCGGCTGGCCCTTCGCCGACTCGCCCGCGCACCTCGTGCTGAAGAAGATCCGCCGGCCGGCCTAGCCGACGGACAGTGGAATATCCCCACGGCCTGCGGGCGCTGAACCACGGCGACTTCCGGCGCTTCTACTTCTCCCAGCTCGCGGCGCAGGTCGGGAGCTGGATGCAGAATGTGACGCAGGCCTGGCTCGTCCTGCAGCTCACGAACTCGCCTTTCAAGCTCGGGCTCCTCGCGACGCTTCAATTCTCGCCGGTGTTGCTCTTCTCCATCGTCAGCGGCGCCGTCGCCGACCGTTTGCCCAAGCGCCCGCTGCTCGTCGCCACCCAGACGACGCTCGCGTGCCAGGGGCTGCTGCTCGCCCTGCTGGTGGCGACGGGCCACGTGGAGTACTGGCACGTGGCCGTGCTGGGCCTGGCCCTCGGCTTCGCCAACGTCGTGGACCAGCCCGCTCGCCAGTCGTTCGTGATGGAACTGGTGGGCCGCGCCGACGTGTCGAGCGCGGTCGCGCTCAACTCCGCGGGGTTCAACCTCGCGCGCATCGTCGGGCCGGCGGTCGCCGGAATCGTGATCGCGCGTCTCGGGGTGGCGCCGACGTTCTTCGTCAACAGCCTCGGCTTCATCGGCGTCATCGTCACCCTCCTGAGAATGAAAGCGCGAGGTTTGCCGCCCGGCACGGCGCACGCGTCGATCTTCGAGGAGATCGCCGAGGGTGTGCGGTACGCCGCGGGCACGCCGCGGCTCCGGCTCGCCATCGGTCTCGTCTTCGTGGTGAGCCTCTGCGTCTTCAATTTCAGCGTGTACGTGCCCCTCCTGGCCAAGAACGTGCTGGGGCTGGGCGCGGAGGGATTCGGGTTCCTCATGGCATCGCTCGGCGTCGGCGCAGTGGGCGGAGCCCTCACGGTCGGCGCCCGCGCCGCGCGTCCGTCGGTTCGCTCGATGCTCGTGTCGGCGACGCTGGCGCTGAGCACGCTCATGGCCCTGGGCGTCACTCGGCGCATCGAGCTCGCCATACCCCTGCTGTTCTTCACCGGCTACTGGGGGATCATGCTGATGGCGAGCTGCAACACGTCGATCCAGCTCCAGGCACCCGACGGGCTACGCGGGCGGGTGATGAGCATCTACACGTGGGTGTCGGGCGGCGTCTTCCCGATCGGCGCGTTCATCGTCGGCACGATCTCGCAGGGGTGGGGCGTGTCCGTGGCATTCCTCTGGAACGGCACGCTCGGCCTCGCGGGCGTGGGCGCGCTCGCCCTGTGGTGGCGACTCCGACGGGATTGACGGCAGGGAGCGCTACTTCTTCGGGTACCCTTTGGTCCCCAGCGCCTCGGTGATCTCTGCGAGAATCACGGGGTCGTCGATCGTCGCGGGCGCGCTGTACTCCTGGCCGTCGGCGATCTTCTTCATCGTCCCGCGGAGGATCTTGCCCGAGCGCGTCTTGGGCAGGCGCTTGACGACGAGCGCGGTCTTGAACGCGGCGACCGGGCCGATTTGCTCGCGCACCTTCTCGACGAGCTCCCTCACGATCTCGGCTTCACTGCGCGCGACGCCCGCCTTGGTGACGACGAAGCCGACGGGGACCTCGCCCTTGATCTCGTCCGCGACGCCGACGACGGCGCACTCGGCCACGTCGGGATGGGCGGCGAGCACCTCCTCCATCGCGCCGGTGGAGAGCCGGTGCCCAGCGACATTGATGATGTCGTCCACGCGGCTCATGATGTAGAGGTATCCGTCCGTGTCCTTGAAGCCCGCATCGCCCGTCAGGTAGTGGCCGGGGTGCTTCGTGAGATAGGACGTCTCGTACCCAGCGTCGTTGTTCCAGAGCGTCGGCAGGCACCCCGGCGGTAGGGGCAGCCGGATGGCGATCGAGCCGATCTGTCCGGCGGGCATCTCGTCGTTGTCCTCGCCGAGAACGCGGACGTCGTACCCGGCCACCGGCTTCGTGGGGGATCCGGCCTTCACGGGCAGCATGCCCAGGCCGACGCAATTGGCGGCGATAGGCCACCCCGTCTCCGTCTGCCACCAGTGATCGACGACAGGTACGTGCAGCTTGTCCTCCGCCCAGTGGAGCGTGTCCGGGTCGCAGCGCTCGCCCGCGAGGAAGAGCGTACGGAACCGCCCGAGGTCGTACTTCGCCATGTGCGTCCCCTGCGGATCCTCCTTCTTGATCGCGCGGAACGCCGTCGGCGCCGTGAAGAGCGCGTTCACGCCGTGCTCGGCGATGAGGCGCCAGAACGCGCCGGGATCGGGTGTGCCCACCGGCTTGCCCTCGTAGAGGATCGTGGTGCAGCCCTTGAGGAGCGGCGCGTAGACGATGTACGAGTGGCCGACCACCCAGCCGATGTCCGAGGCGGCCCAATAGACCTCGCCGGCGCCCATTCCGTACACGGCGCTCATCGACCACTTGAGCGCGACGGCATGGCCGCCGTTGTCGTGCACGACGCCCTTGGGGATGCCGGTGGTGCCCGAGGTGTAGAGGATATAGAGCGGGTCGGTGGCGGAGACGGGCACGCACTCGGCGGGCGTCGCGGCGGCGACCTCCTCGTGCCAATCCCGATCGCGCCCGCGCACCATCGGCGCCACTCCTTCCCGGCGCTGCAGGATCACGCAGCGAGGAACCTTGTGTTGCGCCAGCTCGATCGCGCCGTCGAGCAGAGGCTTATAGGGAATGACGCGGTTGACCTCGATGCCGCAGGAGGCCGAGAGGATCAGCTTGGGCTTGGCGTCGTCGATGCGCTTGGCCAGCTCGTTGGAGGCGAAGCCGCCGAAGACCACGGAGTGGATCGCGCCCAGACGCGCGCACGCGAGCATCGCGATCACGGCCTCGGGCACCATCGGCATGTAGACGACCACGCGGTCGCCCTTCTCGACCCCCTGGCGCCGGAGCATGCCGGCGCAGAGCGCCACCGCGTCGCGCAGTTCGAGGTAGGTGTACGTCCTCACCGTGCCGGTGACGGGGCTGTCGTAGACGAGCGCGCGCTGCTTGCCGCGGCATCGGTCGACGTGCAGGTCGAGCGCGTTGTAGCAGGTGTTGAGCTCGCCCCCCGTGAACCAGCGGTAGAAGGGTTTACGCGAGTCGTCGAAGACGCGGTCCCAGCGCTTGTCCCAGTGGACATCCTCGGCGGCCGCCGCCCAGAAGCCTTCGGGGTCCCTCATCGACCGCGCGTACGCCTCTTCGTAGACGCTCTTCGCCATGGTGAGCCCTCCCTGGGCGCTGCCGCTGGGCGGCGCGGGAACGTTATCACGGCCCACGTGGGCACCGCCAAGCCCTGATCCCATGGGAGAATCAGTCTCTCTTGACAATCTCGATCGAGAATAGGTATTTTCCATCCTATTGGAGGCGGGACGTGAAGCTCCAGAACGAGGTGGTCATCCATAACGCGATCCTGAAGGTCGACCGGCCGACGGGCCGCGTGACTGCCAAGTGCCCGCGATGTAAAGCGTGGGTGCGGGTACCCCTACGGTATGTCGGGTGACATGACTCCGTCGTAAGGCGACGTCGAAGGCAAAGACACAAGCCGGGAGGACGGCCGAGAAGCGCGCCCGCTCCCCGGCTTTTGCGTTTCTGGAGGCACCCATGAGTGAAGCCGTAAAAGAGACGAAGGCGCAGCGCGTGGAGAGGCTCAAGCGCGAGCTGAATCCCTGGGAGGCGTATGCCGACATCCAGCGCTTCGCGCGCGAGGGCTGGGACGCGGTCCCGCCCGAGTGGCTCGGCACGTACTTCCGCTGGTGGGGCATCTATACCCAGGGCGATGGTGTCGGCGCGGTCGGCGGCAAAGGCGGCGAGGGCAAGGCCGTTCGCCACTTCATGGTGCGTATCCGGATCCCGAACGGCGCACTCGAGTCCAACCAGCTCAGGACGATTGCCGACCTCGCCGAGTGGCATGGTCATGGGATCGCCGACATCACGGTCCGCCAGAACATCCAGCTCCACTGGGTGACGCTCGAGAGCTTGCCCGACGTCTTCCGCGCGCTCTGGCTCCAGGGCGTGACGACGATGGGCGCGTGCGGCGACGTCACGCGCAACGTCACCGGCTGCCCGCTCGCCGGCGTGGACGCCGACGAGCTGGTGGACGCCTCGCCGCTCGTCCTCGAGGCGACGCGCCTGCTGAACGGCAACCCCGCTTTCTACAACCTGCCGCGGAAGTTCAAGGTCTCGATCGCGGGTTGCCGTGCCTGGTGCGCGTATCCAGAAATCAACGACATCGGCCTCACCGCGGTCAGCCACCCGGCAACGGGCGAGATTGGCTTCGCGGTCCGCGTCGGCGGAGGGCTCTCGACCGACCCGCACCTCGGGGTGCGGCTCGACGCCTTCGTCCCCTGGGGCCAGGCGGTGGACGTGGTCCGCGCGATCGCCGAGATCTTCCGCGACTCCGACGTGCTTCGACAGAATCGCGAGAAAGCGCGCCTCAAGTTTCTCTTCCTCCAGCACGGCTGGACCGCCGAGCGCTTCCGGGCCGCGATCGAGGAGCGCCTGGGGTTCCCTCTTGAGCCGGGTGTGCCCGACGACCCGCCCGACGACGTATACCGCGACCACGTGGGGATCCACGCCCAGAAGCAGCCGGGCCTCTCCTACGCAGGAGTCGCCGTGCTTCGTGGGCGTCTCACGGCCGACCAGATGCGTGCTGCCGCCGACCTGGCCGAGCGCTACGGCACGGGCGCGCTCAGGACGACCCACATGCAGAACCTCCTGATCCCGAACGTTCGCCGCGAGCGCGTCCACGCCCTCGCGCGCGACCTCGAGACCGTGGGCTTCGCCCTCGACGCCTCGCCGTTCCGGCGTGGGACCGTCGCGTGCACGGGCTCGGAGTTTTGCAAGCTGGCGCTCACCGAGACGAAAGGGTTTGCGCGCGGGCTCGTGGAGACGCTCGAGCGGCGGCTGCCCGGGTTCGACCAGCACCTGAGGATCAACATCACGGGCTGCCCGAACAGCTGCGGCCAGCACTGGATCGCCGACCTCGGCATCGAAGGCAAGAAGGTCAAGCTGGGCGGGGCGCTCGTCGATGCCTACTACTTCTGCGTCGGCGGCGCCGTGGGCCGGCATCAGGCCGTGGCACGACCCATCGGTCTCCGCCTGCCCGCGACCGACGTGGCCCCGGCGATCGAGCGCCTGCTGCGCACCTTTCTGGCCGACCGCCTGCCGGCCGAGAACTTCCGCCAGTTCGCCGCGCGCCACACGGACGACGAGCTCCGCGCGCTCCTGGCGGGCGAGCTCGCCGAGGCGGTCGCGCGCGACGTCGCGTCCGAGCGGCCGCCGCATGGGGTCGACGGCTGAGATGGGGTACTTTCCCGTGCTCCTCGACCTTACGGGCCGACGCTGCCTCATGGTCGGCGGGGGACCGGTCGCCGAGCGGCGGATCACCGGACTCCTGGCGGCTGGCGCGCGGGTGACAGTGATCAGCCCGCGGACGACGCCGACGCTAGCCGCGCTGGCCGCCGAGGGACGCATCGAGCTGGAGTCGCGCGGCTATCGCGAGGGCGATCTCGCCGGCGCCGATCTCGCGTTCGTTGCGACCGACGCGGGCGAGGTCAACATGGCCGTGGCGCGCGAGGCGCGGGAGCGAGGCGTCTGGGTCAATGCCGCCGACGACCCGGCGCACTGCACCTTCATCCTCCCGGCGGTCGTGCGCCGTGGCGATCTCACCGTGGCCGTCGCGACGGGCGGCTCGAGCCCCGCCCTCGCCCGCGCCGTTCGGGAGGAACTCGAGGCCTATCTCACCGCCGAGTACGCGACGCTCGCCGCGATCGCGGCGGAGGCCAGGCGCGAGCTGCGGATGGCGGGGCGGCTGGTCACCGCGGACGCCTGGCGGCGCGCGCTCGGCCCGGAAGTGCGCCGGCTCATCGTCGAGCGCGGGCGCGACGACGCCAAGCACCGGCTGCTCGAGCTCCTCGGAGTCGAAGCATGCGCCCCGTAGTGCGAGCCGCAGGACGTCGCGGGGCTGGGGCCCCGCCGTCCGAGGCGAGCGAGAGAGT
>WNFS01002716.1_pt1 | contig 27954 bp, 23 predicted proteins | sample 5400141 | NCBI WGS metagenome assembly WNFS01 (sample SAMN13153358, study PRJNA577476) | soil metagenome | isolation source: 60 cm saprolite under Madrone tree | place: USA:California | collected 2016-06-14
CCAACAGATTCTCCCGCATCAGCGGACAAGCCAGCTTCACCTGCAATCCGTGCCGAAGCAGAATGGGAATCGCTGCCAGGCTGCGCTGGAGCGATCCCGGAACCTTGGTGATGGCGTCGTGCACCGCGGGAATGTCGCTATAAACGCTGATCTGCACACGCCGGACGCCCAACTCGCCGAGCCGCGCCGCACGTTCCGGCGTCACCAGTAACGCGTTGGTCTTCAAGCTGATGTCGAAATGTAGGCGTCTGGCGGCGGCCAGAATCTCGTAGAGGTCCGGTCGCAGGAAAATCTCGCCGCCGCTGAAGGTCAAAAACAGCGCCCCCGAGCGTGCCAGATCATCCAGCACTTGGAGGCACTCGGCGGTGGTCAGTTCTCCATGGTCGTCATGATCCAGATAACAATGCACGCAGCGCTCGTTGCAGCGGTAGGTCAAGTCGAAATGCACGCTGAGCGGCCGGTGCTTTTCGACGGTACGCGAGATTAGGCGATCCATCACCGGCGTGGCGCCCGCTGACAAAGAGGCGGTCAAGGCGATACTCCCCCCGTGGCCGAGACGGTCACGACTAGTTTCCGCGAAGACATCTCTTCCAATAGCGCTTGGGCGTCGGACAAGGCGATGTCCGGTGCAACTTGGTAATTTTCAACCAGCAGTTCGGCAAGCTCCGCCGCCGACTTCTTCCCATCAATGTTCTTCCAGAGGAAACTCCCCGTATCGTTGAGTTCGTGCATCACGCTGTCATGCGGCGAAATGATGATCGTTTCGTCGTCAATCTCTCTCCACGCCAGGTCGGGGTTCTTCTGCCAAACAACGGGGGCCGGAGTGCTCATTAAGGAAGAACCTCCCAAAACGTGGGGTTCTTCCGGAAGGCCAGGTTATAGCCGGCTATTTCGGTCGCGGCCTGACTTAGAATTTCAAGAAGCCGCCGATTGGCTTCCGTCTGGGCGGAGAAAAAAAGCACATTGGGCAGGAGGGCGCGAAGAATCTCCAGCGGGCGGAGTGGGGTCAGGCGGTTTTCTGCCGCCTGCACAAGTCGAAAAACGCCCGCCACGGGAGCACTGATATTCAATCCTGCGGCCCGGAATTGGCCCCAAAAAGGAGTTCCGTACGCGCGCCACATTCCATGTTCCCGGCGAAGCAGAGAGATTTCGTCAGTGAGGACGCTGCCTTCCGGAGACAATGATGCCACCGTGCTCTTCCCGGCGCCCGACCGGCCCGTAAATATGTATGCTTTCCCATCCCGAACGACGGTGGCCGCGTGCAGCAGAAATCCGCGGCGGCCGAGAAGCTTCCAGCTTAGGAGAACGCGCAGCAGGGAATCGAGGGCATATTGGTTCCTAACGCCATCGAAACGAATTTCATTCCGAAAAGCTGAGAGCGCTGCGCCCTCGAATTCATAGACAAAGTCGGCCGCTCGACCGGCGGCTAGCGCACCATCGTTCAGCGCGATCTTGATGGGCGGTGCAGCGGCATCCGTGAACGCCCGATAACGCGCCGATGCCGCACCAAAAAGCTTCCGATCGGACATCTGCAGCCGGAAGGTCACCCTGCCGATCGACAGCTCGAACTGTTGCCGTGGACCGCGCCCTGAATTGACGAGCGGTGTGCTCAATCAGCTCCTTAAATAGTCCCAGCGAGCGCGCCGCTGCGGGGGACAGTAGGCGCATCCCGCTTTTTTCAAGCTCCTGGGGGAAGGCAGCTGTAATAGTTTTGCTTCGAGACACCCCACGAAGTCAAGAGGACTTTGCTCAATTTCTTATCTGAAAACAGTGAGGGGGAGACCTGCAAAAATGATGACACTTGCTGCCTTAGCCATCTGGCGATGTGCGCAGCGCGGTTTGCTGCGCGGAGCGAGCCGCAGTTCGGAGGCCGCCAGCGATTTCTGTTATTCTGATTGCTAAGTTCGCAGCGATTCCGCCGCCCTCGACGAGAGAGGATTGTCCGTCGTGACTTCGTCTATGATTTCCGCACCGGCTGCCAAACGCGCTTTCAATTTCAACGCCGGCCCGGGGGCGCTTCCTCTGGCCGTCCTCGAACGCATTCGCGCTGAACTCCTCGACTGGCACGGCAGTGGCATGGCGGTCATGGAGATGAGCCATCGCTCGCCTGAATTTGAGAGCATCAACGCCGGCGCGGAACAGCAGCTCCGGAATCTCCTGGGGATCTCCGAGGACTACGCGGTCATCTTCGTCCAGGGCGGCGGCAGCATGCAGTTCGTGATGGCCCCGATGAACCTGAGCCTCCCGGGACAACCCGTTGACGTTCTCCATACCGGCAGTTGGACCGCCAAGGCCATCGGCGAATTGAAAAAAGGGTTTCTTCACCATATCGCGGCCTCCACCGAAGCGGAAAAATTCGCGCGTCTTCCCCGCCGCGAGGAAATGAAATTTTCTCCGGACGCCTCCTACGTGCACATCTGTACCAACAACACCATAGAGGGCACGCAGTGGAACATGCTTCCCGAAACCGGCAACGTGCCGCTGGTGGCCGACATGTCTTCCGACATTGCCTCGCGCCCCGTGGAGGTGAAAAGGTACGGCGTGATCTTCGCCGGCGCGCAGAAGAACCTGGGCCCGGCGGGCCTCACCGTGGTGATCATTCGAAAGGATCTGGCGGAACGCGCCGACAAGAATCTGCCCACGCTTCTTCAATACCGCACGCATATCAAGGAGAAGTCCCTCTATCACACCCCCCCGACATTCGCGGTTTACGTCGTCGGCCTGGTGCTGGATTGGATTGCTTCGCAAGGCGGAATTCCAGGCATGGAAAAGCGCAACCAGGCCAAAGCCGGGCTGCTCTATGACACCATCGAATCAAGCGGCGGCTTCTATGCCTGCCCGGTAGAAAAGGCCTCGCGCTCAAAAATGAATGTAGTCTTCCGCGTGGCAGGGGGAGACCACTCCATCGAAAAGAAGGTCGCCGCCGAAGCTGCGGCGGCCGGCCTGGTTGGCACGCTCGGTCACCGCTCCGTGGGAGGTATGCGCGTCTCCCTGTACAACGCGGTCACCCTCGAAGCCGTGCAAGCTCTCACTGGCTTCCTCTCGGAATTCCAGCGCACCCGCGGATGAAATAGGGGGTTCAAGCAGACAACGCCGACGCGCTTGCGCTCACCATGGGTCATGCCCGGGACGGTAATTCGTTTCGTTCGCGTCGGCTACTTGATGGCCAGCCCATGCGGCCGCGCCGGCCCGGTTTCGAACGCGGTGTTGAAATCAACCTCAAACCTGGCGTCCAGCGTCAGGTCTTTGTCCCCAACGCGCGCGACGTGAATCTTGTGGTCACCCTCGGCGTGTACTTTTCCAAAGTCGTCCTCGTTCAGGAAATAGTCGCTGATCACCAACCGTTTCTCATCCGGCGTCAGTACCAAGTAATGCGGTCCGGAGTTTGGTCCTAGATCCAGTACTTTCAGCAAGCGCGGTTCATCCGCGTCGGCAATGTCCAACATCGCTATTTTGCCCGCCTGGTTCATGGAAATGAACAGCCGTTTGCCGTCTCTGGAGATCCGCATCAGTTGCGGCCACCCGCCCCTCGAGATGGTCGCGAAATCAAAAACCGCCCGCGCCGTGCCATGCTTGGTATCAAGAAGGTACAGCCGGTCATCCAACATTCCGGCGGTGAACCCGCGTTGCCGGTGATCAGCCGGGATCAGCTTCACATCGATGGTGCCGCCCGCGTTGGGAATGTCGATGGTGCGCAAAATCTCGCGGCGTTTCAGATCCCACACTCGGACGCTGCCGCGAAAATCCAGCACGCCCGGCACGGCCTCCAGCGTCGTCGAAGGACAAACGAAATCGCTGGTCACCAGCAGATTGATTTCCGGGCGCACCGAGATGCCGTGAGGATTGAAGCCATCCATCGGCGGATTTTCCGGATACTCCTTCACCAGGTTCAGTTGGCCGTCGAATTCTGCGACCCTTCCCGGTGCGTGGCCCTCGGCTCCCCCCATCATGGTGACCAGGAACCCGCCACTCGGCAGCGCCTCAAAGTCATCGGTGATCGCGGAAAGCGGCGGGTTTGCGGAGGATAGGAATTTCGGTGCGCGCGGATTCGAGACGTCGAAGAAGAACAGTTCGTTCTGCCCTTTCAGAACGCTGAGCAATCCCCCACACGCGACGATTTTTCCATCGGCGGACAGGCCGATGTGATGGAATTCGTTTCCCGTTGCTCCGGGTTCCGGCAGCGGCGCTCTGGCCAACACTTTGCCGTAACTCGCCGAATCTTCATCAAAATTCAGAACAGCGAGAAAATCAGGCGCCCTCCGCGCCTGATCTCCGGCGCAGATGAAAAGATACTTCTCGGACCCTTCCCGCGCGTGGGCCGTACCCTGCGCCGCAACGGTGAACACGGCAACGGTTGCAGTCGCCGTCAGATAAATCGCAGCACCCAAATTCTTCGCAAGTTTCATGAGTCGCATGGTCCGATGTCCTTTCCGCTTAGGAGATGCTCGTTCCTCCGGCGAGTCGCCCCGCCAGGCGCCGTAAATTCCGTTGCCCGGCAGTTTGGCAGTGCGGACCACTGGAAGTCCTTCGCGTAAGCTGATATTTTCCTTACCAAATCCTGACGTGGATCTTGGGCATGCCGGGCGCAAAGTCCTACCGATTCGGCCGCTATCGCCTGCAATCTCCAGGCGGCCTACTCTATTGCGAGAACCGCCCTGTTCCGCTCGCTCCTAAGGTTGCCCAAACCCTTTTGCTGCTTGTCGAGAAAGCGGGCGAGGTCGTTGAAAAAGAAGAGCTCCTGAAAAAAGTGTGGCGCGATACCTTCATCGAAGAAGGCAGTCTCACCCGCACGATCTCCGTGCTGCGCAAGGCTTTCGATGATGAAGCGAAAGGCCGGGAATTCATTGCCACCATCTCCAAACGCGGCTATCGCTTTGTAGCTCCGGTCGAGGAGATTACCAAACAGAAGGCACCTGCCAGGAAAGGAAAGATCATGCTTGCAGTTCTTCCTTTCGAGAATCTCAGCGGTGACCATGAGCAGGAGTATTTTAGTGACGGCCTCACCGAGGAGATGATTATGCAATTGAGCCGCTTGAATCCGGAGCGGCTCGGGGTCATCGCCAGGACCTCCGCCATGATGTTCAAGGGGACCAAAAAGAGGATCGTTGAAATTGGCGAAGACCTGGGAGTGGATTACATTTTGGAAGGAAGCGTGCGGCGCAGCGGGAGCCGCGTGAGGATTTCAGCTCAACTGATCCTGGTGGCCGAGGAGACGCATGCTTGGGCGAAAAACTATGAGCGCAGCTTGGGGGACGTCTTGAAGCTCCAGAGCGAAGTCGCGCGGGCCATCGCCAGTGAGATTCGGGTCAAATTGACTCCCCGAGAAGAGCGGCGTCTGGCCCACACTCCCTGCGTTCCCGCCAGGGCCTATGAAGCCTACTTGCGTGGGCGCCACTCCTGGAACAAGCGGACCGAAGACGGCATGCGCAAAAGCATTGCCTACTATGAAGAAGCAATCCAGTTTCATCCCTACTACGCCACGGCCTACGCCGGAATCGCGGATTCCCAGGTGATGCTGGCTTGCCGCGGCATGGTCCCCGCCAAGGAAACCTTTCACAGGGCCAAACTCGCCGCCAGAAAGGCCCTGGAGCTGGATCACGGGCTGGGAGAGGCTCACGCTTCGCTCGCGCATGTCCGCTTGCACGACTGGGACTGGAAAGAATTGGAAAAAGACTTCCAGCGGGCCATCCAACTTGAACCCTCCCAGGCCATTGTCTACTACTGGTACGGCGAATATCTGATGTCGAGGGGCAAACCGGAAGAGGCCATTGCCGTCACCGAGCAAGCTCATCGCATGGATCCGCTTTCGCCGGTAATCGGCTCCTCACTGGGGATGATTTTCTATCTCGCGCGGAGATACGACCAGGCTCTGCGGGTCTTGCACCGCGCCATGGAAATTAGTCCGGAACATTTCTTGCCGCATCTGAGGATGGGCTTGGTGAGCGTGCAGATCCGAGAATATGACCAGGCCATCTTGCATCTGAAACTGGCTGTGCAACTCGCCAGCCACAGCACGGAAACCCAGGCGGCACTCGCTTTGGCCTACGCCGCAGCCGGCAAGAGCAAACGAGCAGCGGAAATCCTCACCCGATTGGAAGACCTGCGGGGCCAGCGTTACGTGTTGCCTTACAACTTGGCAAAAGCCTACGCCGCCGGCCGCAACCACGTTAAAGCGTTCAAGTGGTTGGAAATTGCCTACCAGGGGGGCAACCCCGATCTGATCGAGCTGAACTCCGAGCCGCTCTTCGATGGCATGCGCGACGACCCCAGATTCGTCGGATTGCTGCGGCGCGTGGGGTGGAATGTTTGACGTCCTCCCCGGTCTAAAGTCCGGGGATTCCTACGGGTTCCACGGCTAAGCGATGGATACCTTCGGTGGGTTCCTGCCACGACGCACTGACCGCATGCCAAGGTTGTCTACAGGCTAGCGAGGCGAGTCCGGCCTCTCGGATATTTACCGCACTGATGAAATCCGCATGGGCTCCGGAGCCCGCATTTCAGGCGTACGAACTTCGCCTGGGTCCTGCGGCTATCTGCCGATACCTGACCACATCCTCCCCATGCCAGCGCCGTATGGCGCAGAACATCGAGGGTTAATACTCGTTATAACGACAATTGTCAAGAGGCGCATTTGCGACCCTCGCTCTCCTACCGCGGTTCTTCCATCAACCCCTTGAATTGCTCCGGGTTGCACCGCCTGTTTGGCTACTTTCCAGCGGCCAGTTTCCGGCGACACCCCCTTTGGTGTACAGTGATATCGCAAGCGCGGCGAGCGCTCCGCGGCCTACGAGGGTTTTTCAATGGATTCCCCATTGTCCGCAACGACGACGAGAATGTCAGGGGACTCCACCGTGTCCCGCGAAACGCTCACCATCACCGACAATCGCACCGGGAAATCCTACGAGATCCCCATCACCCACGACACCATCCGTGCTGCCGACCTCCGCCAGATCAAGGTCGACTCCAAAGAATTTGGCATGATGAGCTACGACCCGGCTTTCAATAACACCGCCTCCTGCATCAGCAAAGTCACATTCATCGATGGCGACGCCGGCATCCTGCGGTATCGCGGTTATCCCATCGAAGACCTCGCGGAGAAAAGTACCTACCTCGAAACCGCGTATCTGCTCCTGAATGGCGAATTGCCCACCCCGTCACAGCTGAAGGACTGGACCTACCACGTCACGCACCACACTTTCATCCACGAAAGCATCAAGAAATTTCTGGACGGCTTTCATTACGACGCCCATCCCATGGGCATGATGATCTCCACCATTGCCGCGCTTTCTACTTTCTATCACGACGCGAAAGACATCTTCAGCGCGGAGTCGCGCCAGAAGCAGACTTATCGTCTCATCGGAAAGGTTCCCACCATCGCGGCGTTCTCTTATCGCCACACTCTGGGCATGCCGTTCGTCTATCCCGACAACGAACTTAGCTATCCGGGCAACTTTCTCAACATGCTCTTTCGCACCACCGAACCTAAATACCGACCTAACCCGACCCTGGAGCACGCCCTCGACGTTCTCTTCATCCTTCATGCCGACCACGAGCAAAACTGCTCCACCAACACCATCCGCGGCGTCGGCAGCTCCCACGTGGACCCCTACTCCGCCACGGCGGCGGCGATCGCCGCCCTCTACGGTCCTCTGCACGGCGGCGCCAACGAAGAAGTTCTGCACATGCTCATGCAGATTGGCTCGATCCAGAAAGTTCCCGACTTCATCAAGCGCGTCAAAACCGGCGAAGTCAAGCTCATGGGATTCGGCCATCGCGTCTACAAGAATTACGATCCGCGCGCCCGTATCATCAAGCACATCGCTTACGAAGTCTTCGAGCTCATGGGCAAGAACCCGCTCCTCGAAATCGCTCTGGAGTGCGAGCGCATCGCTCTCGAAGACGAATACTTCGTGAAGCGCAAGCTCTATCCAAACGTGGACTTCTACACCGGCCTGATTTATCAATCGATGGGTTTCCCGATGACCATGTTTCCCGTGCTCTTCGCGATTCCGCGCACATCCGGTTGGATCGCGCAGTGGGAAGAGATGCTCCTCGATCCCGAGCAGAAAATTGCGCGCCCGCGCCAGATCTATCTCGGGCACAACACTCGTCATTACGTTCCGATCGAGCAGCGCAATTAGGAAACACCGTATCCACTTTGAATACGCTCTGCGGGAGGCCCTCGACAATTCCGTTCCGTCGCGTATAGTTATTTTTGGAGAGGTTGTATGAATCAAGGCTCGTATACGCCCCTGCATCCAGGGGCGCGGCGCCGCAGTCAGCGCGTGTTAATGCAAGTCGGCGTGCGCATTCGCGGGAAAGACGCTCAGGGCAAGGACTTCGAGGAAATCACCGCAACTCTGGCCATTAACGCCCACGGTGCACTGGTGCTGTTGACCGCTCGCCTCACCAGCGGTGGCCTGGTTTACCTGCGGCACAACAAAACGGAAGAGGAACAGGAATGCCATGTAGCGTTCCTCGGTCCGGTGCGTGGCGGCAAGGGAGAGATCGGTCTGGAGTTTACCGCTCCGCGCCCCACCTTCTGGCGCGTGGCCTTTCCTCCCGAAGATTGGACCCCCAAGAGTCCCGAGGCCCGCACGGTTTCGGGCGTGCGCACAAACAAGTAAGTGGGGTTCCCTGTTCCGGTGAACTCCGCAGTCGCGGAGGGTGCGCTTCGATCGAAACAGTAGTTTGGCGTTTGGCCCAGCTAGCGTTCGATGCTCCTGTTGATCGCCGATGCCGCGCCGGCGGCCCTCTGAAAGGTATTCCCACCACAACTTCCGATCCCCAGGAATGGAATGACGGCACCCTCCATCGCTGGAGTTACCTGGTCTTGCAGGGCGTCATGGCCGATGACGGCATGCTGATGTTTCTGCGCCACGTCAAGGAATGCCCGCCATCCTCGAATGTGTATGACAGTCTCGGGGAGGCCCATATGCGCGCTCTGAAAAAAATCTCTCGCCATGAAGAACTACGAAGAGTCGGTCGATCTCCAAAACAAGAACGGAAGCGGAACTCTCTTCAGCAATTTTGGAAACCAGCGAAAAGCTAGAATCCGGTAGGAAAAAAATTCAGCCTCGAGGCACCTTCTTTTCGATCATCGCCGCCAGCAGCCATTTCCTCAATACCATGAGGTAATAAGGTTTCGTCTCTTTGAACATCAGCCCCATGCCTTGATCTGGGTGAGCATAGATGACGCCTGCCTGGGCCTCAAAAAATTCGCTCTCGGTGAAAAGCTTTATCGCCAGGGACGTCCCTATCGGGTAAGGGCTTTCCGTATCCACATAACAACCATTCAAGCTGAGCTCTTTGACGCTCGCCGTCCTCTTGTCTTCTGACGAGCCTTCGCGCATCTCGATGGATCCAACGAACGGATACCGGGGACTGCGGCGCCGATCCTGCTCCATAGGGCTCCTCTAGAGAGAACCGCGACGATTCTACTCCCGGCATCCCCATGGTTCTCAAAAATCTCTCCTGGATTGTTCGACGCGACAGAACTCGTGGACGGGAAGACTTACGGCTGGCGCGTCAATCGCTGCTCAATCTCCGTAGGCGCACTCGGCAAACACTGCGAGTGGAACTCTCCCTTCGCCCGCCGGTGGTGTTCGGCGACGTGCTGTCTCTAGCACCGCCGTCGGGCGTGCTTGCCGCTGCTTAGCAGGCCGCAAGGCAATACTCAGTTTTTCCCGGAGTCTCCGGTGCGCCCTGAAAAGCCTCAGACGCACGGCCATCGCCGAAATCCCCAGTCGTTCGGCAACTTCTTGGGTCGAGTACTCGAAGACGTCGCGCAACAGGCACGCCTGGCGGAGATCCGGAGCCAGTTGGGTGATCGCGGCGGCCATCAACTTGCGCATTTCGCGCCGCGCGAAGCGTTCTTCGGGATTGTCCTGGCACGCCGTCACGTTGCTTCCCAGCGTTTCGTCGCCCGCACCGGTCGGCTCTTCGAGCGAGAAGAGTCTCCCGTCGCGCCGCTTGCGGATCACGTCGATCGAGGCGTTCGCCGCAATGCGCGAAACCCAAGCGTGCAGGTCGTCCCGGTTTTCACCCGGCTTGCCGGCAAATTGCTCGAGCCGCGTCATGGCCTTCAGGAAGGCATCCTGGCGCACATCTTCGGCGTCCGCAGGATTACGAGTCAGCCGCAGCGCCCCCAGGTACAACCGCGGGGTGTACGGCAGGATCAGCTTGGCCAGGGATTCGCGGTCGCCCTTTCGCGCTTGTGCGAGCAACGAGGCGCGGGTCCCCCCATCCAGGTATAAGCAGGTGCTGCACATGAGGTGATTCAGATTGGCAGGCTAATCGCCACCGCCAATCGAGGTGTAAACTGCAGAAAACACGGAACTAACTGTTTTTGACCAGCAGAGAATCAGAAAAAGGAGTGACCGCTTGTGGGACGCAACGTGGCGATTCCGGTCACCCTCTTGTTTTGCATTTGTGCCGCGCCGCTTCCCATTCGGCCTTTACTGGGCAGCAGCCGTGGAAGCTTCCTTATCGATCGGAGCGCCGATCAGATTTCCCCACTCCGTCCAGGAGCCGTCGTAATTGCGGACGTCCTTGATGCCCAGAAGGTATTTCAGGACGAACCAGGTGTGGGAACTGCGCTCGCCGATCCGGCAATAGGCAATAACTTCTCTGTCGCCGGTGATGCCCTTTGACCTGTAAAGCTGCTTGAGGGCCTCCAGGGACTTGAAGGTGCCGTCTTCGTTGACGGCCTGCGACCAGGGAATATTGGCGGCGCCCGGGATGTGCCCGGCGCGCTGCGCGGTTTCGGTCATGCCCGCGTTTTCACTCTGTATGCCGTTGCGGAGACGGCAGGTTTTGCAGTTGCCAGGGGGCGTTTTTCTTCGAGCCACTTCTTGCGCCCGCCGTTCATGATCAGAATTTTCTCGTGGCCATAGTATTTCAATTGCCAGAAGGCCCAGGCGGCAAACCAATTGTTATTGTCACCGTAGAGAACGATGGTGGTGTCAGCGGAGATGCCGGCCTTGCCGAGGAGACCCTCGAAAGCCTGGGGATCGGCGAGGTCGCGGCGAATGGCGTCCTGCAATTCAGTTTGCCAATTCCAAGAGATGGCGCCGTCGATGTGGCCTTGATCGTAGGCGGTGGTATCTACATCGACTTCCACGACGCGGATTCCCGGATCTTTGGCGTGCGCAGCCACCCAATCGGTGGTGACGAGAACTTCAGGGTGAGCATAGTCAGACATGGTCTTCCTCCTGGAGCGATTCGAAAAGCCTAGCGCAGCTAAACGCGGAAATCACGCTATTTTCTACTCCGCCGGTTGCAGTTTGCCGCCCTGCATTTCCCACTCGATTCGAACCAGGAAATCGAAATGCATGCCTTCGGTTTCGAGCCAGGTTTCCAGATCTTGGCGGGAATCGGCGCGGAACTCGACGAACATTTTTCCTTCGAGCATGTTGACGAGCACGCGTTCGGCATGCGCGAGCCCTCCGGCCGTCATGCGTTGGGCAAGCGCCTCGGCTCCCTGGCGCGTGAGGCAGGCGAGGGTGTGCTGGGTGAGATAGCGTGGCATCGGAACTCCTGAAAGCAGCTTGGCGTCCAAGTATTTCATAAAAGCGGATTCGCGAGCACGATCAGGGAATAGAGCGGCTGGTACCTGCATGATGTGGGAAAAAAATGCAGGACCAGACAACACCGGTGAAGTCGCACGCATCTCGATTGACAAGTGTTTGTTGGTTCGCGATGGGGGTGGTTCATGAAGCTGATCGTGCCAGTACTGTGCCTCTTGCTGTGTTGCCACGCCACTTCAGCACAAGAAAAAGCAACTCCAACGGCAAGATCACCAAATACGGAAGCAGCGAATAAGGGGAGCGAATATGCAAATCCATCGGCGGCGAAGCTGCCGGTGCGCCGCGTGGTGCTTTACAAGAATGGCGTCGGATATTTCGAGCATCTAGGCCGCGTACGCGGAAGCCAGGATGTCCATGTTGACTTCACTAGCGCGCAGTTGAATGACGTGCTGAAGTCGTTGACCGTCCTGGATCTCTCCGGCGGCCGGATCACCGGCGTGGACTACAACTCGGAGGCGCCTCTAGCACGAAGGCTCGCGACGCTGCGGCTGTCACTGGGCGAACGGCCGACCACGGCGGAGTTCCTGGGGGCCTTGCGCGGGGCCAGACTGGAAGTTCGCAGCGGAAACGGGCCGCAGCTGACAGGCAAACTATTGAGCGTGGAGCGCAAGACGCGCACGGGTGCAGGTCCCGGTTGGACGGTGGAGACGGATGAGATTTCGCTGATCACCGATAGCGGCGAAGTGCGCAGTGTGGATCTCAATACGTCGACGAGCGTGAGAATCGCGGAAAAAGATTTGCAGGTCGAAGTGGGGCGCTATCTGGGGCTGATCGCTTCTTCGCGCGACCAGGATGTGCGCCGCATGACGATCTCGACGTCAGGTGTAGGCGAACGCAATTTGTATGTGAGCTACATCAGCGAAGTGCCGATCTGGAAGACCACCTACCGCATCGTGCTGCCGTCCGAAGCAGACAAAAAGCCCCTGCTTCAAGGCTGGGCCATCGTGGACAACACCGTGGGCCAGGATTGGGACGGCGTGGAGCTCTCGCTCGTAGCGGGAGCGCCGCACTCGTTTATTCAGCAGCTCTCCGAGTCATTTTACGGGAGGCGCCCGGTAGTGCCATTGCCGGAGAGCGTGCAACTCTCCCCGCAGACGCATGCGGCCACGCTCATGAGAGGAAACGGCCGGCTTACCGGGACGGTCGAGGATCCATCGGGAGCCGCGGTGAGTGGAGCAAGTGTCCGGCTGTTGGATGAAAGCAATGGAGTGATCGCCGAGACTACCACGGAGAGCAACGGGCAATACACGTTCTCGGGAGTGTCTGCCGGAAACTACCGAGTCGAAGTGGAACGACAGGGCTACCAGAAAAATGTGATTGCCGGGCTCAACCTCGCACCGGGCGAGAACCACGTCAATACCCAATTGCGTTTGGGGTCGAGTGCAGAAACTGTGGAAGTAAGCGCGAATATAATTACCGCCAACACGGAAACAGCAATGCTCGCTAGCGCGGCGAAGCCCATTGCGGTGGCAAACCGGTCGCATGTGGGAAGCGGCGCCGGATCGGGGAGCGGAGCAGACATGCTGCGAATGGCACCGGCTCCGCCGCCGCCTTCGCCGGCAAGTCTCGAGGAGGCTCGTGCGCGGAGCGAAGCTGCAGCGAGCGGGCAAGAACTGGGCGACCTGTTCGAATACAAGCTGAAGGACCGGGTGAAGCTGAAGAAGAATCAGTCGGCACTCGTGCCCATCGCGCAGACCGAGATAGAGGCCGAGAAAGTGTCGCTGTGGAGCGGGACGATCGGAGCGGGCCGTCCTCTGCGCGGACTATGGTTGAAAAATACGAGCCCACTAACTTTCGATGGCGGAAGTTTCAGCGTCTTAGAGAACGAAGTGTTTGCCGGGGAAGGACTGACGGACCCAATCAAGCCGGGAGAACGACGGTTGATTTCCTACGCCACGGATCTAGGGCTGCTCGTGGAGGCCTCGAGAAACAGTCAGCCGCAACACGTGGCGCGGGTAAAGATTTCGAAGGGCGTGCTGACTGAGGTGAGCGAGTTGCATGAGCGGACGCTGTATACAGCGCGGAATCAGGACCAAGGTGCCCGAACACTAGTGATCGAACATCCCGCACGAGTGGAGTGGCAACTCGCCAAGGCGGTGAAGGAGCCCGACGAAAAAGCCCCCGGCGTATACCGCTTCCGTGTAGAAGTTCCATCTAAGGCCACCACTTCTTTGCCTGTGGAGGAAGTGAGGACGCTGGCGACAACTTACGAGCTTTCGAATCTGAGCGAAGATCAGATCTGGTTGTTCACGAAACAGGGCAGCATTACCGGGGAGATAGCGGAGGAGCTCAAAAAGATCACGGCGCAGAAGGCCGTGGTCGCGAAGCTGGAAGAAGAGATGGAGAACCGCCAGAAAGACATCGACCGGATCGTCGAGGATCAGGGCCGGCTGCGAGAGAACATGAAGGCGCTGCGAGGCAGCGCGGAGGAAAAGGCGCTACTGCAACGCTACACCAGGCAACTGGACGAACAGGAGACCCAGCTTGAGGCGCTGCGAAAAAAGATCCAGGACACCGAAGCCCAACGCGATAAAGCCAACCTTCAGCTGGAAAATATGATCGGCGACTTACAGATCGAAGCGACCATGTGAACGGAAAACTACTCTAGCAAGATTCGTGGAGCGGTGGCCCTCAAAGCTTGCGCCAGGTCCGCTATGAAAAGAGACGATCCGGCGGAAACACTTGGCGTTTCGGACCGTCTGTAGGTCATGAACCTGGTTAGCAATCTGCGGTACGCCTTCCGGCAAATCACAAAGAATCCAGGCTTTTTTGCGCTGGCGGTCGCAGCCCTGGCGCTCGGAATCGGCGCTAACACGGCTATTTTCAGCGCCGTAGAGGCGGTGTTGCTGCACTCGCTACCGTACGCCCAGCCTGACCGGCTGGTGGTCGTCTGGGAGGACGCATCCTTTGTCGGCTTCGCCTTTAATACCCCGGCACCGGCAAACTACCTGGACTGGCAGGCCCGCAACCGGGTGTTCACGGACATGCTGGCCACGCGTTTTGTCACTGCCAGTCTGACCGGGGATGGGCAGCCGGAACAACTTTCCGGTAAGAAGGTGACGCCAAACTTCTTTGATGTCCTTGGTGTGCAGCCGGTGTGGGGACGTCCGTTTACCGTGGAAGAGGACAAGTCGCAGACCCCGGTCGTGGTGCTGAGTTACAACCTGTGGCGCAGGCGCTTCGGCGGTGACGAGGCCATCATTGGGCGGACCATCCTGATGAATGGCGTGCCCACCAAAGTGGTCGGGGTGATGCCCAAGGATTTCTTTTTCAGCGATCGAAAAAACAGTGACTACTGGGTGCCCATGGCGTTCACGCCCGAGCAATGGGCGCGGAGGCAAACGCACTTCCTGACGGTAGTCGCGCGACTAAAGCCGGGCGTTACGGCCGAGCAGGCACAGAAGGACATGCAACGAATTGCCGTAGAACTGCAAAAGCAGTACCCGGAATCAAACGCCAAGGTAGGCGCCGTGGTTGTACCGATTCAAAAAGACTATGCGGGAGACACGCGGAGCGGGCTGCTGGTGCTGCAGGTCGCTTCTCTGTTCGTGCTGCTGATTGCCTGTTCGAACCTGGCGAACTTGCTGCTGGCGCGCTCAACCGGCAGGCGAAGAGAGATGGCCGTTCGGCTGGCGATGGGCGCATCCCGCTGGCAAATTGCTTCGCAGTTGCTGACCGAAAGCCTGGTGCTTGCGGTCGCGGGCGGGTTGCTGGGGTTGTGGGTCGGGCAGATGTGCTGGAGCGTGTTTGGAAAGCTGGTGCCCGAGCAGGCCGGCGAGGGATTCGCTGTCAACGGGCAGTTGCTGCTTTTCACTGCGGGAATCTCCCTGGCGGCGGGAGTGTTGTTTGGCTTCGCCCCCGCGCTGCGAGCGAGCAGTGTGCCGTTAGAAGAGTCGCTCAAGGAAGGAGGCCGAGGCGGAGAATCGCGCAGCGGATTACGGCTGCGGGATACCCTCGTGGCGGGGCAATTTGCGCTGGCCTTCGCTCTGCTGGTGTGCGCCGGGTTGATGATCCAAACCATCTGGAACCTGCGGAAGCAAGAGTTGGGATTTCACGCCGATCATCTGCTGACGATGGGAGTACCTTTGCCCGAGAAGAAATACGACACGGACGAGAAAGTGCGTGGATTTTTTCACGCCGTGGTGGAGGACGTGCGCGCGCTTCCGGGAGTGCAGGGAGCGGGATTTGGTTCCGACACGCCGTTCATGACCTATGGGGATACCGAAGGCTACACGGTCGAGGGTGAGCCCCCTCTGCCGGCCGGAGAATACAACGACGCACTCTACCGGGAAGTAACGCCCGGGTATCTGGAGATGCTGGGCGCAAGGGTAAAGGAAGGCCGCTGGCTGGTGGAGAACGACCACGAAAACGGGGCACTAGCGCTGGTCGTGAATGAATTCCTCGCCAAGCGGCACTGGCCGGGAAAGAGCGCGGTCGGGAAACGAATTCGCTTGGGGGACGAGAAAGAGCCTTGGTGGACGGTAGTGGGAGTGGTCGACGACATTCGGGAACGCGGGTTTCTGTATGAGATGAAGCCCGCGGTGTACGTTCCGGTGACGCAGGTGAAGAAGCCGAGTGGGTTTTCGATGCTCGTGGTGCGCACGTCAAACGATCCTGCGAGCGCGGTTAAGATGGTCGAAGGCGCGGTGTGGTCGGTAGATCCCGAGCAGCCCGTCTCCTATGTGCGCACCATGGACCAACTGATGGAGACAGACGTTGCCGACCGGACGCGACCGATGATCCTGCTGGGAGTGTTCGCGGGATTGGCGCTCGTGCTGGCCTGTATCGGCGTATATGGCGTGCTGGCTTATGCGGTGGCGCAACGCACGCGGGAAATCGGAGTGCGCATGGCCCTGGGGGCAAAACCAATGGACGTAACGAGAATGATTCTGGGGGGCGGTGTGAAGCTGAGTGCCATCGGATTGTTGGCAGGCGGAGCGCTGGCGGCGGGACTCGCAAACTTGCTCGAGACGCTGTTGTTCGGGGTAGCACCTGTGGCGCCAGGTATTTATGTGGGGACCGCCGCCACGCTTCTGCTCGTGGCCCTGATGGCCTGCGTGATTCCGGCGCAGCGCGCCTCGCGCGTTGATCCTGCCGTGGCATTACGCAACGAGTAGGACCAAAGAGAACTTCGGACCTGTCCGAACCGGCAGGTTGACGGTGAAGCACATTCTCGGCCTACGACGGTTGGCCCCGCCGGACACGTTCTACACTCAGAGCAGATGGGATGGAAGAGCCTGGGTTCCGATTGAGGCGTAATCCTTCCCTCGGTGTTTCTTCGCGGGACACCGAAAAGGTTGACAAATGAGACGCACACTCGGGTTGCTATCGATCTTTCTGCTCATGCTGGTGGCCGTTCGGGGCGTGGCCGCCGCTCCGCAGAGCCGAGCTTCCTCCACGCTGAGCGGCGTGGTTCTCGGTCCGGATGACAAACCGGTAGCTCACGCGAGCGTATCCTACCAATTGTCGAGCGGCAGCGCACCCCACGCGGTCCACACGGACGCGCATGGGCATTTCTCCATTTCAAAGTTGGGCGCGGACAACTACGATCTTCGGGCGTCGGGAAAGGGAGTTTTTTCCGTGTGGGAGAAGAACGTCAGCCTGCGGTCCGGAGAGACCAAAGACCTGACGCTGCGACTGATTTACGCGAAAGAGATTCCTAAGGCATATGTGAAGCGCAAGCAAAAACAGTGAATTGTCGTTTGAACGAAACGGGTGCGGTGATGCGCACCAGTGATCAAGAACTCCAAAAAAATCTGTTATTGATACATGAGCCGCGCAAGCTCGTACAGATCGGAATCAGAAACGTCCGAGATGGCGCAATACTCCATCCCCTGCCGGCGCCAGTGGCGCCATTGATACCCTTGGCGCAGACCGGGCGGATGAATCGCGGTGTCCGGCTCTTTGGTGGGCAGAACAAAAACGTTAATGATGTGCTTGCGGCGTGAATAGACCAGTGCGGCGACATTCTGGCCGCCGAGAACATCGAGACGCCCGCCGACCAAGATAAAACCTTCATCCTCAAAATCCTTCACCGGAGGAACAAAGGCCAGCTTCCCGCTGAACCACGGCTTGACGGTGTGCTGGTCAGTGGAAGTGACGTCGGTGAGGTGGCCGGGCTGCAGCGAGCGAACGTGAGCATCGATGATCTCGGCAACCGTGAAGGGCGCGGTAGAAGCACTATCCTTCCCGGCGCGCGGCCAGGAAAACCAAGAAACGCCGGCAACGATGAGGACCGTCGCGGCAACGGCAATCAAGCGCCAAGCGGGAATCCGCATGCCCGCGGAAGAAGCGGTCGCGGCATCCAGACCAGCGCGAATTTTCTTGCGGAGCGCCACCGGGGCGTTTTCGTAAAGACCGCTACGCTGAAGCGACGAGCGCAGCGATTCCTCGGCTCCCAGAGCCGCCGTGCATTCATGACAGCATTCTAGGTGGCGCTCAAATTCCGCAGCACGCGCGGCATCCAACTCCTCATCCAGATACCCGTGGAGGAGCGTGGGGGTGAAATCACAGCTCACGGGAAGCCTCCTGCGGAGAGGACTGCGTGAGCGCTCGATGGAGACGCTGGCGGGCGCGCGCCAAAGCGGACATGACCGTGCCGATGGGGATGGCGGTAATGGACGCAATTTCCTTATAGGAACAGCCTTCCAGTTCGCGAAGGACGAGAACTTCACGGAAACGAGGCGAAAGAGTTTCTAACGCACGGGTCAAACGCTCGCGATTGTCTCCGGCAATGGCTAGAGCTTCCGGAGAGGTGCTCGGCTGAGGATGCAATTCCTCGTCGAATTCGGTCATGAGTTCCACAGGGCGATTTTTCTCTAACCAGGTATAACAGGTATTGCGCACAATCTGCAAAAGCCAGGCGCGCGCGTCCCCCCCGTGAAACCCGCGGAAAAAACGGTAGGCGCGGAGCATGGCTTCCTGTGCCACGTCTTCTGAATCTGCACGCCTTCTCAGCAGCCAGCGCGCCAGATTGAAGGCGGCATCCAGATGCGGCAGCACCAGCTGTTCGAAGCGCGCCCGGTCCTGCGCATCCAACACGTCCGAGCCTTTCCCCTGGTCATATCCACTCATAGGCAGAAACCGCCTGAAGGAGCATTCTATTCCCTGTTCCCTCTTGGATGTGACGAATCAGCAAAATGGTTGGTGAGCGGCCCAACCGGGAATAACTGGCGGTCCAGGATGGTCTGCACAAACGAAACACGTCCCATATGCGGCGCGGGCTCCCTGGACTCTCTCGCCCGCGCCGCCCTCCCGAGAAAATTGGCGGGAAGAAGCGACCTCCATCTAGGCCCGATCGTCCTCGCGATGTTTCCTCTTTTTCATCGTCAGGTACTCCCAACTCTCCCCGGCAGGATTGCAACGTCGTACTAGGTAGGCGCTGGGCGGCGTTGCCGTGTTTGCGGGTTTCTACCTACTGCTGGCGGCCGGTACAAGTCTTCTTCCGGAAAAGTTCCGCATCAAGCGCTACAAATTCTGGATGCGCACCGTGCTCTTCGTTGGCGGGTGATTCTTTTCTTTGGAATGGCCACCTATGCCCGTTGTTAGATGACCCGGTGATGAGCGAGTGATTTTACAGGTGGCCCCTCGATGGGCGCTGAATGGCTCGAAATTAGGGTAGTACTATTCAGACGGCGGAGCACCTCAGCAGCTACAGGCTTCCTGTTATCTTACTGACAATAATATGCTTATGCCATGGCCGAAGTTTACTTTTCCGTTTTGCATGGCCACGTTGTACTACAACCAGAGTACTCCGTCCAGTGGCTCCGCTGACCCATTGAGGCGCTCAATCGAGATGCGTAGTCTTTCAGTGACGGGTTGGGGGCCGCGCGGGGACAGCGGCTCCGCAAGGGGTCGTGTGCGAGCTACCCAACCCGCCTTTTTTTTCGCTTCCCGGTATATTACAGGCAACTACGCATGGGTGGAGGGCCTCGACCGGGCCCTCCTTTTCTTTTATCTCCATCGGCATCCGCTTTGCATCCTAAATCAGCCGTGTGCGGTGATATTTTCATAAGCTGCTCTCAAATGAATGCACTAAGAATGGCCGGGTTGGTGAAACCTCGAGGATTCGCCCGACAAGTGCAAGCCATAAACAGCATCGCCCGACGAGTCATGGTGTTCCTGCTGATCGCCTTGGCGCTGAATCAGGTGTCTCGGTGTGTCGCGCGCGCCGGTGAACCGGCGCTCCCAAAATTGAAAGCGGAGACCCAAGCAGTGTTTGAACATTACGTAAAATTGGCGGAAGCGCGAAATGAAGGTGAGCTGAAGCGCGGTACGGGCCTGCTGTGGGTCGATGGACTGCCCGAGGAGCAACGTGCGGACGCCTACGCTCGGCTGAAACGCGGTGAAGTAATGATGCGGAAGCTGGAGATTCTCGAAAACGCCAAGCCCATCCGGTGCCCCGGCGGCATGATTCATCACTGGACGGGCGTGGTGTTCCTTCCCGGAGCGAAACTCGCGGACGTGCTGGGCGTGCTGGAGAACTATGACCGGCACTCCGCGTACTACTCGCCGGACGTCGAACGATCGAAAATCGAATCGCGAGAGGGTGATCATTTCCGCGTCTTCCTTCGGTTTCGGCGGCACAAAGTGATCACCGTGGTGCTGAACACCGAGCATGAAGTGCAGTACTTCCACGATGCACCGAGAAAAGCTCACAGCCGCAGTTCGGCAGTGCGCATAGCGGAGGTCGAAAACGCCGGAAAGAGAGACGAACGCGAAAAAACACCTGGCGACGACGACGGATTCCTGTGGCGGATGGAGACGTGGTGGCGCATGGAAGAACGCGACGGCGGCGTTTACGTCCAAAGTGAAGTGGCTTCACTGACCCGGGACATTCCCTCTGGGCTTGGCTGGATGATCCGACCGTTTGTGACCGACATCCCCAAGGAGTCGCTCACCTTCACGCTGGAAGCGACACGCAAAGCAGTCGAAGCGCACCACCCGGGTCGCTGATCCCATCTAGCCAGAAGAGCGCGTAGCCGCGGCGAACTCCCATTCGGGCGAGGCCCCAGTTTCTCTTCCGCGAGTGCGGATCGAAAATAAGGAAAAACCGGGCGAGAAATTGCACCGAGGCGCAAGTCTCTCGGATTCACCAAGATGCCCCGCGGCGGAGTATAACTCGTTTCGCGCGATGGAATGGCTGTGCTAAACTAGCGTCGTTCCGCAGGGGTTTGCGGTTCACCGTAAGTCTCCGCACTGGTGTCGTTTTTCTTGGTGACCGTACGTCGGTTCAGATGATGTACGGGAATGTTGCGGCCGACCTTCTCCGAATCCGCTCTGCGGCGCAAGAATTCTTCCATCGATGACCCGGCTAGGCCGCGGTCACGTGAAACAAACGAGGATGTGTCATGTCCGGGCATTCAAAATGGGCCACCATCAAGCACAAAAAAGCGGCCACCGACGCCAAACGCGGCCAAGCGTTTACGCGAATAATTCGTGAAATCACCATTGCTGCGCGCATCGGCGGCGGCGATCCAAACTCCAATCCGCGCTTGCGAACCGCGATTTTGGCGGGCAAGAACGAGAACATGCCCAACGAGAACATCGAGCGCGCCATTCTTCGCGGCACCGGCCAGCTGGAAGGCGAGCAGTATGAGGAAGCGACCTTCGAAGGCTACGGCCCGGGCGGAGTGGGCATGCTGATTCAGGTTGTCACCACGAACCGCAATCGCGTCGTCGGTGAGTTTCGCCATCTCATGAGTAAGAACGGCGGCAACATGGCAGAAGCTGGTGCCGTCGGGTGGATGTTCCACCGCAAGGGTGAAATTTCTGTTCCCAAGGAGGCGGCCAGCGAAGACCAGCTGCTGGACCTGGTGTTGGAAGCGGGCGCCGAAGATCTGAAGGACGACGGCTCCGCATGGTACATCGTGACGCCGCCGGACGCCCTCGAGAAGGTGAAGGAAGCGCTGACCAAGGCGGGAATTACTCCCGCGTCCGCGGAGATCGGCATGGTCCCGCAGAACTACATCAAGCTGACCGGCCCGCAGGCCACCCAGATGGTGCGCCTGGTCGAAGCCCTCGAAGAACACGACGACGTACAGCACGTCTACGCGAACTTTGACATCGACGAATCCGAAATTCAGGCCGCGGTCGGCGCCAACTGATTCACTCGGCAGTTTGTTTTGCGGCCAGTCCCTAACCCGGGCTGGCCTGTTTTTTTGACTACTGCAGGCCACAAAGCGCTGGCAGGGATGCGCGGAAGGCCGTAGACTTGGGGCGATGGCAGGGACGAACTCATCAGGCAGGCGGAACGAAAAGAACGGATGGACGTGCGTTCTGGGGGTGGACCCTGCGGCAGCTGGCCCGACCGGCTATGGGATCGTCGAAAGCGACGGACGGCGCTGCCGTATGCTTCATTATGGGTCCCTAAAAGTGGCCGCGAAGCGCCAGAAGAAATACGCGGGCGCCGCGCTGCGGGATGTGCATGCCTTGCTGTGCAGACTCATCAAAGAGTTTTCGCCCGACGCGGTGGCGGTGGAGAGCGTCTTCACGGCGCTGAACATGCGTACGGCGCTGCGGCTGGCGGAAGTGCGCGGTGTGGTTCTGCTGGCGGCGGCGCAGCATAGCTTGGAAGTGCATAGCTATGCGCCTCGCGAAGTGAAGGCCATCATCGCGGGCAACGGCCACGCGGACAAAAAACAGATGCAGATGATGGTACGTGCCTTGCTTTCGATGGAGGAAACACCGGAACCGTCGCACGCCGCGGATGCCTTGGCGGTAGCGCTGTGCCATTTGCAGGCGGAGCAGACCCGGCGGCGGTTTGGGTTGCCGGATGTGGATGCATCAGCGAAAGTACGCGCCTTTCGCGCCGCGGTAGGTTCCACTCGATTGCCAAAAGAAAATCGGCGCCGCGGCGCAACGCGTGGCGAGTTGCCACGCATCGTATCGATGCGATGAAGATTTCCCTCCTGTATTTCTTTCTGTTGATTGCCGCGGCCTGCTTGGCGGCACCGGCAGTGCCTTCCGTTCCCGCTCCCACCGGCGCCAAACTGACGTTTCGGCGCGTCTTCAAAGGCAGCTCACCGGAATTAATCGAGATTACGGTACGGGAAGATTCCGATGCCGCCGCGTATGAAATTCGTCAGTTGGACGAGGATCCCGGCTCGTTGCCTTTTCAGGTGAGCGCGGCTTGGCGCACCAAGATGTTCGACCTGGCGGCGCAGCTCAAGCACTTCCAAGGACTGGATCTGGATGTGCATCGCAAGATCGCCAATCTCGGCGAGAAAACCTTTCGATGGGAATCCGGCACCGAAGTCCATGAAGCAAAATTTAACTACACTTTGAACTCCGCGGCCTCCCAACTCCTGCAGATTTTTGAAGGGCTGGCGCGCCAGCAGGAACATTTTGATTTGATTTCGCGGCGCATGAAATACGACCGCCTGGGAATCAATGACGCCTTGCTGCAATTCGAATCGGACCTCAACCGCAGCCTTATGCCGGAGCCACAGCGGGTCCTGCCCATTCTCGATCAGATCGCGGGGGACTCCCGGTTTGTGGACATCGCGCGACAGCGGGCCCGCTCCCTCGCCGAACGCATTCGCCATCAAGGCTAGGTCGAATCTATTTTCGTCTGCACGTGCGGTACGACCGGGGGGAGTTGATTGAGGCTTTCTGCGATGGATCGCCGGCCTTCGAACGAGTTTCGCCGCAACCGAGGAGGGCCGGGCCGGCGCCGCTGTGGTGTTGTTTCCCGCCGGGGAGTCATACTTCTTGCGGCCATCCTCGTCGCCTGCAGTGGAACCTGTTGGGCTCAGAAAAAACAAAAATTGGAGAAGAATCATCGTGACTGGCTGGAGCGGGACGTCGCTTACATCATCACCAAAGACGAACGCGACGCCTTTCTGAAGCTGACCACCGACGAAGCGCGCGAAAAGTTCATTGAAACCTTCTGGGAAATCCGCAATCCTTCTCCCGGTTTACCCACCAACACCTACAAGGATGAGATTTATCAGCGCATCGCTTTTGCCGATGCGCGTTTCGGCATCGGCTCAGGCGTGGAAGGCTGGCGCACCGATCGCGGCCGCACCTACATTACCCTGGGCCCCCCACAACAAAAACAGGTCCTCCGTAACTCCGCGAATCTCTATCCCCTCGAAATCTGGTTTTATGGCGGTGCCAACCCAGCGCTACCGCCGTTTTTCTACGTCATGTTTTACCAACGCGAAGGCAGCGGCGATTACCGCTTCTATAGTCCGTACACCGACGGCCCGGATAAACTTGCTACTGGCGTGGAGGCCATCAATTCGCGTTCCGCCGCGCTGCGTATGATTCGCAATTCCGCGGGGCCGGAAGTGGCACGAATTTCGCTGTCGCTCTTGCCCGACGAGCCGGTCGACGAGACCACCGGAATCGTGAGCCTCGAATCCGACATCCTCCTGAACAGCATCAAGAATCTCCCCAATCTGCCGGCGAACCGCGACGATATTCGCCGGCGAAGAACTACCCCGAGGAGAAAGACGAACGCTATTCCTACTCTGTGGAGGTCCGCGTCCGCGTTTTTAGCGCTGAGAACAAGCTCATCTTCACGCAACAAAAATCGCTCGCGGATTCGATCACCAAGAAACGCCTCGATACCGTCAAAGACAAAGTGTTCGGGTACCAGGGAACGCTCCCTCTCCCGGCTGGTAAGTATCACCTCGAGTTTCAGTTCACAGACTGGTCCAAAAAAACGGCCTTCCACACGGTGCGGGAAGTCTCCATCCCCATGCCCCCCAAAGACGCGCTGGTCGTGCCCGGTGTGCTGCCATTTCTGTCAGCGGCAAATGCCGATCCCGGTCTCGCCGAGCTTCTGCCTTTTGCCATCGGCGGCGTGCAATTCACTCCCCTGCCCAGCAGCGCCCCAACTCTTGCCCCAGGCACCAACCTCCAAGTGGTCTATCAGATTTGGGCCCCGGCCTCAGATCCCCGTGAAAACCTGGGGAAGAAACTGGAGGTGGAATACGCTTTCGGCCGGCCCGCCGCTCCCGGCAGTGCCACCAAGGTCAAAGACGAAATCAGCAGGGAACAATTCGACGCTGCCGGTTCCCTGGTGACCGGAAAGAAGCTTTCACTCGAGCAACAATCGAGCGGCAGCTATATTCTGAACGTCACTGTGAATAATCCGGAGACCAGGCGCGGCGGTTTCGCAACCATGAATTTCAAAGTTCTCGATGCTCCTTCGCCGCCCGAACCCTGGGACGTGCTCGAGCCGGGAATCGCCCAAGACGCGGAAAAGGGTATCCTCGACCAGCAACGGGGCCTTTGCTATTGGGCTCTCGGTCAGTTTGACGAGGCCCGCGCCTGGTTCCGCCGCGCCTTGCAACTCGACCACTCCAATGACCTCGCCCGCTCCCGGCTTGTGGACGCCTACTTTTCAAAAAAGGACTATGCCGCCGTCGTCAGCCTCTTCTCTGACGCGGGCGTTACGGAAACGACGGACTCGGAGACCCTTCTTCGGATTGCCACCAGTATGGAGAAGAGAGGAAACGCTCCCGAGGCCATCTCCATCCTTGAAAAGGCCCTGCTGTCCCGCCCTGAGGAGGGCCCGTTTTATCTGGCCTTGGCCCAGTACTACACCGAAATTGGAAACCCACAGAAGGCGGCGGACCTCACGCTGAAGGGCAAGTCTCTCCTCATCGAGGAGCGAGCCAAGCCGTGAGGACGCGAGCCCCTGCCACCTTAGGTCGTTTCCTGCCGCTAATCCATATTTCTGCATACTTATCCAGGAATCAGGAAGTAGGTCGCACGTCTTCTTCTTATAATGTCCGCTAATCCAACGATAACTCGTGGAATTCCCGAACCTTAGCATTGGATAAATTATCTATCAATTTGGCAGTTTTTATGCAGAGTATGAGAGTATGTCCCGGGCTTCGGGGAGCAGGGTGGACTCCATTCTCGTTATTTCCGTTCCATCTGCACGCCAAAATAAGTTTCAGATAAATGAGATGCAAGGAAGGGAGTTCGAGCGCTATGAAAAATAAATGGCTCGTGGTCAGCTCGGTTTTGGCATTTAGTATGATTTTGTCGGTACCCATCGAGGCACAGGACCAGGGGGCCGCGCGCGGCAATCTGAGCGGCATAGTGTATGACGCTTCAAAAGCCGCGGTTCCGGGAGCCCAGGTCACGATCACCGGTCCCATTGGCAGCCTATCTCAATCGACGACCGATCAGGGGTCCTTCCTCTTCTCCACCCTAATTCCCGGTAATTATTCGATTAAGGTGCAGAAGGCGGGCTTCAAGATTGCCAGCGTGAGGGGCGCCGAAGTGCTGATCGACAAGACCACCAGCATCGAAGTCATCCTCGAAACCGGCCAGGTTTCCGAGACCGTGGAAGTCACCGCCGCCACCGTCACGGTGGACACTTCCACCTCGGCAGTCACCGCGGATATCTCCGACACATTCTTTGAGAATATTCCCGTTCAGCGCGGTGTAGCCAATCTTTTCTATTTGAGCCCCGGCGCGGTCGACGGCATTCAGACCGGCAGCAACAACCCTTCGATTTCTGGTTCCAGCGGACTCGAGAATTCCTATGTGGCGGACGGCGTTTCTATCAATGACCCGGCCTTCGGAGGCCTGGGCGTCTGGGCACGTTCCTACGGTGCGCTGGGCAGCGGGATCAATCAATCCTTCGTCAAGGAAGTGCAAATCAAGACCGGCGGCTTCGAACCGCAGTATGGCCACGCCAGTGGCGGCATCGTCCAGATCGTCACCAAGTCCGGCGGCACGAAAACCTATGGCGAGATCGCCGGCTACTTCCATCCACTAGGGATGCAAACCACTCCTCTCAATGCCGATGACCCGCAATTTGGCACCGTGAATAAGTTTGGGCGCTACCTTGGCAATGCCAACTACGAAGGGGATGCCGAACTCGGCGGGTATGCACCCCTTGGAAAATTGCGCGATCATCTCTTCTATTTCGGGAACTTCAATCCCAGCGTCAACAATCAATTTGTCGCGCCTGCGGTGCTCAGTGATGGAACGCCTTCCGGGCTATTCACTGCGTACAATGGTCGGCTACAGCGCACCAAAACGTCCTACGATTATGCAGGCAAACTGACCTTTAAGATTAACGACCGGCAGACGGTAGAATCCTCGGTCTTCGGCGACCCCTCACATACCAACAATGTTCCCTGGGCCACCTTGAACGCCACGGACAAAACGGTAAATTCCAAGTGGGACTTTGGCACGCGCAACTGGGCCGTGCGCTACGATGGCGCGCTCAGTTCGACTTGGCTCATTGACAGCGCGTTTACCTGGAGTTGGAACCACTTTACCGAGACTCCGCTGGCGGACGTAACCCAGGTTTCGGACGAATCAGGGCTCTCGCAGGCGGGAACATTCAACGCTCAGGGGTTTGGCTTCCTGGAGCCTTACGACTCCAATACTCGCAGCATCGCGTTTGATACTTCGAAGACCTACCGCTTCCTCGGCCAGCACACCTTTAGCATCGGATACAACTGGCAGTTTCCCATCTACAACGACAGCACGTCATATTCGGGGGGGAAGTTTGCCCTTCCATCCACCAATGCCTCCGGCGGCGATCCTGGCTACGGGACCGCTACCAACCCGACGGTGGCGGGCAAAATGACCGACGCGTCTCTCGTGCTCGAAACGCTTGCTCCGGTGGCCAACAGCTCAGCCTGTTCGCTCTGCCCGTACATGGCGGATGCGGCCGGGGGAGGCACGCCGGTGCAGGTGGTGCTGTCGCAATCCCGCGGCCGTTTCGATGGCGGAGTGACCAAGAGCAGCGGAAGGTACCACGCCGCTTACGTCAACGATTCTTGGGCCATCGGTAAGCATGTCACCGTGAACCTAGGCCTGCGCTGGGAGCAGCAGAGGTTGGTCGGGAACCAAACCCAGCGGCTGTTCAACGATATGTGGTCTCCGCGATTGGGCTTGGTGCTCGATCCGAAGGGTGACCGAAAGACCAAGTTCTATGCCAACTATGGGCGGTATGCCTTCGTCCTGCCACTCGACGCGGCCATCCGTGCTCTCAGTGCTGAGGATGATGTTCTGGGGGCCTATTGGGCTCCCGCATCAACCACGACAGGCTGCCCCGCAGGTACGCCTGCCGGCGCCTCTTGCGTGGTGACGAATTCCAGCGGCCAGCCCGACTATGCCAACTTGTTCAAGCCCGGGTCCTCTACCCTTCTTAATATGGCCACCAATGGTATCGGCGACCCCGTGAACGTCGGCCTCAGTGGTGGTGAGCCGTTCGCACCAGGGACGCGCATGGAATACACGGACGAGTATGTTGCCGGCTTTCAGCACGAATTCCGCAACGGCATCGTTTTCGGTGTCCGCTATATCGATAGGCGCCTGAAGCGTGTCATCGAGGACCAGGGAGGCATTTCCGTCGAAGAGTTCATTGCGCTGGCCAACAACG
>WNFS01000515.1_pt1 | contig 27919 bp, 27 predicted proteins | sample 5400141 | NCBI WGS metagenome assembly WNFS01 (sample SAMN13153358, study PRJNA577476) | soil metagenome | isolation source: 60 cm saprolite under Madrone tree | place: USA:California | collected 2016-06-14
CGACTCCCTGCTGAAACAGCGCCGACTGTGCCGATCCCGTACACACCACCGAATTCGTGGACCGCCCAAAAATAGCCCCAATTCCACCCGTGCAGAAAATCACCGCATCGGCCGGATACGTTTTCACCTCCATGGACCGTAAGTCCATCGCGCAAATCCCCCGGCAGACGCCACTTTCGTCGATCACCGCCGACAAAAACGTCTGTCCTTCATATTTCTTCACGCGGTCTTCGGCTTCGTGCCGCCGCACCTGCTCATCCAACGCATAAAGCAACTGTTGCCCCGTCGTCGCACCTGCAAACGCCGTGCGGTGATACAGCGTGCCCCCAAACCGTCGGTAGTCGAGCAATCCTTCCGACGTGCGGTTGAACATCACTCCCATGCGATCCAGCAAATCAATAATTCCCGGCGCCGCCTCGCACATCCTCTTCACCACCGACTGATTCGCAAGAAAATCTCCGCCGTAAATTGTGTCGTCAAAATGTTTCCAGGTCGTGTCGCCTTCGCCCTTTTGATTCTTCGCTGCATTGATCCCGCCCTGCGCGCAAACCGAATGCGACCGCTTGACCGGCACAATCGAAAACAAATCCACCGGCACGCCTGCCTCCGCGACGCGAATCGTCGCCATCAGGCCGGCCAGACCACCGCCCACTACAATGATTTTCGGCTGTCTCATTTCACGTAGACGTCAAACGGGTGCCAGTTCAACCAGAAACTCAATACAATCAGAACGCCGACCAGGCTAAACGCAAATCCCACCGCGGCCCCGAGCGCTCCCGCAGCTCGTTGGGCCCGCACCGTTGCCGCCAATCCCCATTTGCACAAGAAATTCCAAATCCCCACTCCGAGGTGAAATGAAGACGCCAGCACCCCGATGAACATAAACGCCAGCGCGTAAGGATTTTGCAGCAGGTCCTCAACGTCCGCATACGTTGACTTGCCGTGTGTCAACCATCGCTCCGTATACAAATGCCATCCGATATACGCAAACGCAATCAGCCCGGTGTAGCGCTGCGTGGTGTAAAGCCAGTTCCCCACCCACGGATACGCCGAAACGTTTGACTTTCCGCGCAACCAGATATAAATCCCATACCCGCCGTGATACAGCATCGGCAAAAAAATAAACAACCACTCCACCACCAAGCGGAACGGAATCGTCTGCAGCTCCTGCGATTTCGCGTCGTACTGCGCTCTGCTCACTAGCGCGTAACTGTTCGACCAGAGATGTTCCGCGAGGAATGCTCCAACGGGGATAATGCCTGTTAAAGAATGCAGCTTGCGAAGAAGATAATCGGTTTCAGGCTGGCTTGCCGTTGCGGACATGCCCTCTCCGCCGCATGAGATGCTGAAGGGCGCTAAAGTCTCGCGGCACTTTCAGTATAGGCAGTTGAAAACACCGATGCAAGCCAGCCTACTCTTCTCGCTCTTCTCTGGGACACACACCGCTCGAATATCGTTGCACCCTGCACTCTTTCTCGCTTAAATGAAGAGACGACGGATGGTATCCGCCCGGCCCTCCGGCCTGGCAGACTTCGCGTGCCCAACGGATATCCCATGACGACTAGCCTCAGCCTTGCCTCGGAGCTGGAACGTATCGCCAATGCCCTCGAATCGGACGCCACCACCACGTCCCAAATCTCGCTGACGGGGATCGCCGAGCGCATCGCAAAAAATCTCGGCGTTAAGCCCGACGAAGTCGCCCTCATGGGAGTTTCGACACGCTGGCGCCACTTGCACTTCCTCGTCCCTGAATCCCTCAAAAACGTTGGTTTCATACCGCTTTCCAGCACCTCCGCTATCGCCGCGAAAACGGCCCGCGAAAGCCGCCCGGACATCATCAACAATTTTGCCGTCGTCCGGCACGCCACGGTCTTTGAGGGCGTAAAAATCGGCGGCGAAAGCTCCGAACTCATTCAGAAGATAATCAGCGCTCCCATTCTCTCCGGCGAAAAAGTCGTCGGCGTCATCCAGGTCAGCCGCAAAGGAGCCAAACTCAAAGAAGCCGGACCGGACTTCAGCGCCGACGATTTAGGCAAAGTCCTCGCGCTCTGCAAACCCCTCGGAAAGCTGCTCCAACACATCGCGGGCGATTCCTGAGCGTGCACTGAGAGTTTTGTCACAATTCATTCATTTTCACGTCCACTCGTGTCAAAAATCCCGCGAATTCGTTTGACACTGCAATACCTTCTTGTTATTTTTCCACAGCGGAATTTTTTCCGCTGTTACTCTACTCACGGAGGCGCCTCAACCCGGCACCATGGCGTTCGTCGCTAAGAAGATCTTTCTCACCAAAGGCGTCGGTAAACATCGCGAAAGACTTTCGAGCTTTGAGCTCGCCCTGCGCAATGCAGGCATCGCCGCGTGCAACATCGTGCGCGTTTCCTCGATTTTCCCTCCCAATTGCAAACTGATTTCTCGCAGCGAGGGGTTGAAACACATAAAGCCCGGTCAGGTGGCTTTCACTGTCATCAGCGAAAATTCCACCAAAGAAGCGCACCGCCTCATCGCCGCCAGCATCGGCCTGGCGCTCCCCAGCGATAAATTGATGTATGGCTATCTCTCCGAGCACCACTCCTTCGGCGAAACGGAAGAAGTCGCCGGCGAGTACGCGGAAGAGCTCGCCGCGGAAATGCTCGCCACCACTCTCAACGTGGAATTTGATCCGGATCTCAGCTTCGACGAAAAAAAAGAGGTCTACCGCATCTCCAACAAAATCGTCCGCACCATGAACGTCACGCAATCCGCAGTCGGCGACAAGCGCGGCCTTTGGACCACCGTCCTCGGCGCCGCCATCCTAATCGGCGAAGACGACTAACTCTTCGTCCTTTCTCTTCTGTGTGTCTGCGACCCTCCGCGTAAAATCCTTATTCTTTCATTTTGCTCTTTTATTTGACCTCTCAACTCATCTTTTCTCATCCAACTCATACGTCGTTTTCAACCACTTCTTCACTTCACCATCAATCTCAGCCAACGTCTTAATCTCAATCCGGTGGGTAATGCGATCCTTCTTCGCCAATCCACCTGTATCAATCAATCTCTTCGGCAATTTTCCCTTGTAGCGTGCCAGCGCAAACCCCAGATCAATCCGTGTATTCGTCGTCGGCTTTATCTGCGCAAAAACGTGCTCGCGATACAGCGGCACCATCGTCTTGCAAGGGCACGCCTTCACATCAGCGCCCATCGATTTCCCCAAGGTCAGCAATTCATCGTAAATCGGCCGCAATTTTTCCTTCGCTTCCGAATACTGCTCCTCAACGTACACCACCGCCACCTTCAAATAGGCTTCCGGCGAGTCTTCCTCGGTACCCTTCCCATCCACGCGCTCGGAAATCCACCAAGCGCTGTTAGTCCCTAGCTTATGTTTCGTCTTCAACCACTCGCGCCGAGCCTTCTCCTCTTTCGGCCCTTCGTTCTTCGCAAGCGCAATCCATTCTTCCAACGATCGACCTGTCTTCTCCTTCAATTCCGCAACCCACTTCTGCACCATCGCCACTCCGGGACTTACGCCATACAAAGATTTGCTCACAGCATCCGCCGCCTTTGCCATTTTTTCTCCTCCCTTCTAACTAGATCTTCTGCATCGGCCGTGGAACCCGGATTCCAAGCGATTTACTTTCGTTGTCGCGCAAAACGGGACCTGCAGCGTGCCCTACCACGACGATTCTGTCGTCTACTCGAATGAGTAGCAAACGCCAGGGGAAATTACGCCTTCTCGCGCTTGAAATACCCAATGCGGTCGAGCACCGCCCCCACCACCAGCGGCAGCGCCACCGTCGCGTCATCAAAGACTTCCGCGAATTTCCCGCCTTCTTCTGGCGGAACAAACTTACCCCACGACACCGCTTCCGTGTACGTGCTTCCGCTCAACCCGCCCCAATGCACCGGCTCAGGACAAATTCGCACGCCGTAGTTATAGCGCTTCAGTGGAATTTTCTTGTAACCGCGCCGCGCCAGAAGCTCCGCGTACACTCCAAACTGCTGCGACCAATTCCGCGGCACACCTCCGCCCACCGTAAAGAGTCCCATGCGCTTCGTCGCCAGCATCGTATCCGCAAACTTCTCGAAATCCTCGAAAGGATCAAATCTTAGCAACGGTTTCCTTTCTTGCAGCCGCGCGATCTTCTGCAACGCAAAATCAATTCCCAATTCCGAGTCGCTGAACGCAGGCACAAACACAGGCACGTTCTGCTCATAAGCCGACTTCAGAATTCCCCGCCCCGCTCCTTGCTTGTGCAGTGTTTCGCCAATCTTCCGGTGAATCTTCCAGCTGCACGCAACTTCCTCCGCATCCCAGTTCGAAAGGACATCGTCCATCACTTCTTCCACGTGGTCCAGATTCACTTCCGGTTCGAGCGAGTCGTAAACGCGGTTATATCCAGCCTCGAACAAAGTCTTGTCGTTCATCTTTGGGTCGTAGCGGAAATGCGAGTGCCCCGTCGCCTCTACCAGCCCGTGCGCCATCAGCGCGCCGGTAGAAACGACCGCCTTAACCAGGCCACTCTCAATCAAATCACAAAATATGAAACCCATCTTTGCGACGGTCAGCGCTCCAGAAAGCGTCATCACCACGAAACAATCTTTGTCGCGCGCCATCGTCTCGAGAACGTCAGCGGCGTCTCCAATCTGCCGCCCGGTGAACGCCGTATTCCCCATCGCACGAACCAATTCGTCGATGGTGCGGCATTTCGACAGATCAATCGGGAACATCGGCCGCAACTTATCCTTCACCGGATCGTGCAGCACGCGTCCCGTGACCGTCTTTTCTTGCCGCTTTGCCATCTTCTCTCCTCAAACTCTGTTTCTTTTCGGCTTCTGAAACTCACACCACGCCCTAACCATCAAATTTCGTAACGATTGATATTACAAATGCGCCCCGAAGGAAAGAACAAAACGCAATAAAGAATGTTTCTACGAGCATGATAGACTAAATTTTATGACAAAGAAATTCACAATCGGCCTCGTGCAGATGCGCAGCACGTCGAACGCAGAGGAAAATCTTTCGCGCGCCGTCGAGAAAATCCGCGAGGCCTCCTCGCGCGGCGCGCAAATCATTTGCATGGATGAACTTTTTCGCGGCGAGTATTTTTGCCGTACCGAAGATGCCGATCTTTTCAATCTTGCCGAAGCCATCCCCGGTCCCTCCACCGGCGCCCTCGCGAAAGTCGCAAAAGAAAAAAAAGTCGTTATCGTTGCTTCTTTATTCGAACGCCGCGCTGCCGGCGTTTACCACAACACCTGCGCCGTCCTCGACGCCGATGGCTCTTTCCTCGGCAAATATCGCAAAATGCACATCCCCGATGATCCTCTCTACTATGAAAAATTTTATTTCACACCCGGCGACCTGGGCTTCCCGAATTTCGACACCGCTTACGGTCGCATCGGCGTTCAGATCTGCTGGGATCAGTGGTATCCGGAGGGTTCACGCCTCACCGCTCTGCAAGGCGCGCAGGTCATTTTTTATCCCACGAGCATCGGCTGGCATCCGCACGAAAAAGCACAATTCGGCGCAGCCCAGCTCGACGCCTGGCGCACTATCCAGCGCTCCCACGCGATTGCCAACGGCGTCTACGTCGCTGTAGTCAATCGCGTCGGCTTTGAAGGAAAACTAGAAAAGGGCGACGCCGGCCTCGAATTCTGGGGAACCTCTTTCGTCGCCGATCCCTTCGGCCGCATCCTCTCTGAAGCCTCCAACGACAAAGAAGAGATCTTGGTAGTAGAATGCGATCCCGCCCAAAGCGAAGAAACGCGCCGCAACTGGCCATTCCTACGCGATCGCCGCATCGACGCGTACCAACCCATACTCAATCGCTGGCTCGGCGAATGATTCTCTCTTCTCCCTGCCCTCTGTGTCCTCTGCGCCCTCTGTGCTAAATTCTTTTCTTCGATGACAAACTCAACTCCGCACTCTCTCGGCTTCAAAATGCCTGCCGAATGGGACGTCCACGAAGCCACCTGGCTTAGCTGGCCCCATGAGCTAACCGACTGGCCCGGTAAGTTTTCTCCCATCCTTTGGGCCTTCGCCGAAATCGTCCGCCACCTGTCCCAAGTCGAGCGCGTCTGTCTCCTTGTCGAAAATCGCGAAGCCGAATCCCGCGTCCGCACCATTCTGAGAAAATCCGGCGCCCATCTCGCCGCTGTCGATTTCTTCCGCATCCCCACCGATCGCGGCTGGATGCGCGACTCCGGCCCCATCTGCATCAGGAATTCTTCGGGCGAAGTTGCCTACACGCACTGGCGCTTCAACGGCTGGGCCAAGTACGGCAACCATAAGAAAGACGCCCTCGTAGTTCCCGCTGCGAACAAAAAACTCAAACGCCGAATCTGGCAACCGGAGCACAAAGGTCGCCGCGTTGTCCTGGAAGGCGGCAGCATCGACGTCAACGGTCTCGGCACGCTTCTCACCACCGAAGAATGCCTTCTCAGCAAAACCCAGGAACGCAATCCCGGCTTCACTCGCGAAGATTACGCCGAAGTCTTCAAAAACTATTTCGGCGTTACAAACGTCCTCTGGCTAAAAAACGGCATCGCAGGTGACGACACTCACGGCCACGTCGACGACTTAGCGAGATTCGTAGATCCCACAACGGTCATCACAGTCGTCGAAGACAATGCGAACGACGCGAACTACGCCCCACTTCAGGAAAATCTAGACCTCTTAAAACAAATGAAAGACCAAGACGGCCGCGCCCTTCGCGTTGAAGCGCTCCCCATGCCAGGCCCAGTCTATTTCGACGGCCAACGCCTTCCCGCCAGCTACGCCAATTTTTACATCGCCAACAAAATCGCCATCGTCCCCACTTTTAACGATGCAAACGATCGCGCAGCCCTCAACACGCTCGCCAGACTCTTCCCCACCCGCGAAATTGTCGGCATCGCCTGCCGCGATCTGGTCCTCGGACTCGGCACGCTTCACTGCATGACGCAACAGCAACCCATCTGATAGACTCCTACGCATCACAAGCCCAGATGCGAACGAAAATTTTCTTGGAGGCCGAATGTCCGCCACTCTGTTAAGCGTTCTCTTCGAGACAAAAGGTTTTTGGATCGCACTCCCCAGCGGATTCTGGGGCTGGATCGTCATCGGCCTCATCGCCGGATGGCTCGCCGGAAAAATCTCGCGCGGTCGCGGCTTTGGCTGCATCACCGACATCATTCTTGGCGTGGTCGGCTCCTTCATCGGCGGCTGGATTTTCATTAAGCTCGGCATTTTCGGCGGAGGGTTTCTCTATTCGCTAGCCGCCGCCACGGTTGGCGCCGTCCTCCTCGTGTTCATAGCACATCTTTTTAGTGGTGGCGATCGCTAGTTATACGCCCCTGGTTATCTTTCTCGCTCCGCATCGGATTAGCGCAGAGAACAGCCTGTGCAAAAAGAGACACTCGGCTCGCACCACGACCGCAAACGCGCACCTACCATCCCTCTGTGATACGATTCCCATGTACAACATGGAGATAATCTTTCTTTGAGTAAGTCGACGCAGTCCCTCACAGCAATCCCCCTCGGCGGTCTCGGCGAATTCGGAATGAACATGATGGTCCTTCGTCTCGGTGAGGACATCCTCGTCATCGACGCGGGTATGATGTTCCCGGAATCCGAACTCCTCGGCGTCGATCTCGTCATCCCCGACATCACATACCTAAAACAAAATCGCCAGCACGTCCGCGCCATCGTCCTGACTCACGGCCACGAAGATCACATCGGCGCGCTGGCCTACATTCTCCGCGACCTCAACGTCCCCGTTTACGGCACGCGCTTCACTCTAGCGTTGGTAAAAAAACGCCTCGAAGAAGCCGGCCTGCTCCCCTCGACCACTCTCCGCGAAGTCACCCCTGGGCGCCTCGTTGAAATAGGCCCCTACGAAATCGAGTTCATCCCTGTCACGCACAGCACCATCGACTGCGTCGCCCTCGCTGTCCGCACTCCGGTCGGAATCATCATTCATACTGGCGACTTCAAAATCGACCAAACTCCCGTCGACGGCGCCCCCTTCGATCTCCACACCTTCGCTCGCTACGGCAGCGAAGGCGTTCTTGCGCTCTTCAGCGACTCCACCAACGTCGAGCGCCCCGGCTTCACTCCTTCCGAGCGGGCCATCGTTCCGCGCATCGAAGAGCTTTGCCGCTCGGCACCGCGCCGCGTCATCCTTTCCTGCTTCGCCTCGTCTATTCACCGCATCCAACAAGTCATTGACGTCGCCGGACGCGTCGGGCGCAAAGTAGCTTTCGTCGGCCGCAGCATGGTCGACAACGTCGAAATCGCGCACTCGATGGATTACTTGCGCATTCCCGACGGCATGGTGGTCCGCCCGCAAGACATTCGCAATTTCGATCCCAAGCGCATCGTCATCCTCGCGAGCGGCAGCCAAGCCGAACCAATGTCTTCTCTTTCGCGCATCGCCGTCGACAACCACCGCTTCGTCACCGTCGACGAAAACGACAGCGTCATCCTTTCGGCGCGCATCATTCCAGGCAACGAAAAAGCCATTTTCCGTATGCTCGACCACATGTTCCGCCGCCGCGCGCTCGTCTATTACGACAATTCGGCCGGCACGATTCACGTTTCCGGCCACGCCAGCCAGGAAGAACAAAAACTGGTATTGCAACTCGTCAAGCCGAAGTACTTCATTCCGGTTCACGGCGAATATCGCCATCTTTTCCGCCACGCCGCCCTGGCGCATCAACTGGGCTGCGTCTCCGGCGAAATCCTGCTCCTCGAAAACGGCAAGTGCATCGAATTCACCGCGGATGGCGTGCGCCGCCGCGATCCAGTAACCGCAGGCCGCGTGTGCGTCGATTCCGGCTCGCTGGAAGAAATCGAAGACGTAGTCATTCGCGATCGCAAACATCTCTCCGAGGACGGCGTCGTCGTGCCCATCATCGCCATCGACAAACACACCGGCAAAATGGAATCACAGCCCGAAATCGTCACCCGCGGCCTGTTCAGCGACAACGGCCAGGAACTCATCGCCGGCGCCCGGGAAGTCATCATGAAAACCGTCGAGCAATCCAACGCCGAAGAAAAATCCGATTGGGGCGTCATCAAAGAAAAGATCCGCGTCGACCTCAAGCGGTACATTAATAAGCAGACCTCCAAGCGGCCGCTGATCCTGCCGGTAATCCTCGAAATCTGAATCTGGTGACTGGTGGCTCTTGACTCGTGATATGCGGGGCGGGGTGTGCACGTTTGAAGCGGGTTCTGACTCTTCCTTGCTAATCCCCCGACGAAGTCCTCTCCGGTGGTACTAGACGGCGGGCTAGTGTAGTCAAGGCGAGGATGCGCATAGCTGCAACTGTAGTAGCTTTCTACCACATTTGTGGCAATCTATAACCACATGCTCGAACTGAGGTCCAAAGCGAGGCGGAAGCTGCTAGCGTATTACTTTGCAAACCCGGCGGCGCGGCACCACTTGCGGGACCTGGCGGGGCGGCTGAACGTCGATCCGTCGAATCTGTCAAAAGAGCTGCGGCGGCTGGAGCGTGAGGGGCTCTTCGAGGCGGAAGTGAGCGGGCGGCAGAAGTATTTTCAGTTGAACCGGGCCTATCCCCTGTTTAAAGAGGTACGCGGTATCGTTGCGAAAACGATTGGGGCTGCGCCCCTGATTGCGGCGTCGCTCAAGAAAATCAATGGAATCGACGAGGCATATTTGTATGGTTCCTTTATGCGGGGCCGCCGGGATGCGGCCAGCGACATCGATGTGCTCGTGATTGGGACTCCTCAAGGTCGTGTTTTAGCGAAGGCGGTGCGGAAGCTGGAGCGGCGGCTTGGGCGCGAAATTAACTATACGGTTCTGGCGGTGAAGGAGTTTAAGTCTCGGCGAAATCGAAAAGACGCCTTTCTGGCAAATGTCTGGCGCACTAAACGTGTGCGCTTGATTGGGCCAGATGAAAAGGCTCAAGCCGCAGGCAGTCTCGTCAGAGGGCGTCGCCTTGCGCGCTGACGACCTTCAATCGCGGAATCCCTTCGAAGTGTTTGCGGTTGTCGGTGACCAGGGGAATGGAATGCCGGATGCCGCTCGTCGCGATCCAGGGATCGTTTGCCGCGACGACTCTGCCCGGATCGAGAAGGACGGCGTCCATTCCGATTTCCGCTAACCGCGGCGTTGGTAGGTTTCCTGCACGAACTGATCGACATCCTCTTCTTCTCGCCACGCTCCTGCCATCTGCTCGGGATTTTTCATTGGTCCGACGCCTTGGGCTTCAGCCAGTTCCTCTAATGTGGACGTCACAAAAACTGTCCCGCAAGCCTTTTTTGCCCATTGACCGAACCGCGCTTGACCGCCCGCTTTGCTGCCCGCTTTACTTCCGGCGTCTGTCTTGCGCGCTTGTTTTTCGATAGCTTCGCCATCGCCTGGCCTCCTACTTCCAATGTCAATATCTACATGCTAGCACTTCGGCCCTGACGGTGGGACACGTTTAGCCGTAGCCAGCAAGCTGCCTCCTGTTGGTTCTTCATTACACCGCACTCATCGAGAGACGCCCGTCCAAAAATTGCTCTCCGCCGCATTTGGTCAAGGAGTTTGGCATGGGCAGGCGCTTATCTCGTGCTCGACGGAGTGAAATGGAGAGAGAAGGAATACAGGAGCAGATTCACACGCGCTTTGTAGTCCGCCGCGAGGTTGATAGCCGAGGTTTTGCCGCTGCCGGTGCGCTGCACCGTCACTTGCGCCGGCTCCAGCTGAATATCGTGTTCCTCGGCTTTGTGGATGACGGCGTCACGGAGGTCCTCGTCGGAGTTGGGAGCTTCGAGGCCGATGCGGGAGGCGACCTGCGCCGCGATGTCACGCATGTCGGTTTGCAGTTCGAGATTGGCGATCTCACAGGAAGCGATCTGCCAGCCCGCGGCGACAGCCAGGCCTAGAATGGCCAATCCCAAGATGAGTTTCGCTTTTCCCATCACGAAAATCTGGTCCGACCGGGTGGCGCTTTTTGGACCTGGACTCTTGACCTTTCAGCGTTTCGTCTCTGTGCCAGGCGCCTAAGAGCTGGCGTCTTTGATTTCGTCGTGCGCTCGCTTAAGAGCGTTTTTCGATTCCGTCCTGGCGTTCACGTCTGGTTTGAGGAGGTCGACCGCTTTGTCCAGTGGCATGGCTTTGCCGCCGGCCGGCCCGGCGCATGAATCGGCTACTGGCTTCGGTTTAATCCCCGTCACATCCCATTTCAGGCAAGTGAATTCAATTTGGTGATCGTGGGTCAAGCGGAGCACAGCGATGCAGACCGTCAGCTCCATGAAGGCCGAACAAGCGTCCTGCAACTCTTTATCGGCAGGCAAGATTTTTGAAATGCGCAATTGTTTCGTCAGAGCGTCCTCGAGATGGCCATCCGATGCGAGTTGGTCATTGGCCGACTTCGGGCCTCGTTTTATCAATTTGACGGGGTTGTATCTGGAAGGATTGTACCAACGAGGCGAGCTCTCGCCGGTTTTACTCTCGGATTCTTGGGACGCGATAGCCGTAGCGCAGAGGAAAGTGCCCAGCGCAACGATCGGAAAGGCGCGACTGAAGACTGGCATGTAGTGGCTCCCGCTGGGCGACAGGGCGGGCGACTATTATTATCTCAAATCGTGAACTCTTGTCGAGATAAGCGAATCATGGGCCTGAAATTTGCGGTCAACTTGACACTTCGAGCTAGTTCTCAGACTTTGCGCGGGGGTTCTCGGATTTGGTGTCGGGAGGATTTGGAGTGCTGGGCGAAGGCGCGGAGGGGCGAGTGCCGATGGAAACTTCCATGGCGGTGTTCTTTGGGAAGACGAGATCGCGTCCACGAGCGATGAAATGAGAATAGACGGACATGCTCGCGCCATAGGCTCCCATCGCCATGCCGAGAGGCTGGGAGTGAACGAAGATGCCCATCGCGATGCCCACCAGTTTGAATCCTCCGGCACCGCCAGCTGCGCGGCTGCCAGCACCGCCGCCAGCACTGCCGGCAGCGGCGTCCTCATCCGTATGAGCGGAGGCAAGAGCCAGCATCACGGAGATTCCGGTTGCCAGATAGCGCGTCTTCGGAGAGTTGGCCTCGGCGCCGCCTTCGGCGTCGAGCTTTACGTCGTCGCCTTTGCCTGCCTGGACCCCGGCCAACGTGGCTTCGACTTTTTGTTCGAGGCCATCTGGCAAGAGCAGTTGGTGGAAGACCATGCGAAGCTGGCCATTGCGGCTGAGGCGCCGCGCCGCACGCACCTGAACGACGGAGCCTTCCAGACGGCTCCCTTGAGGAAGGACAAGGCGGTCTCCGTCAAAGAGCGGTTGCGACAATACGGCTTCCACTTCGTCGCCTTGATGCGCCGTCGCAGAGCTGAGGGCCGTGATGAGGCGTACGTGCACGGAGCTGCCGGAAGGCGGAGGCGTTTTGAGAGCGGATGCAATTTCAGGAGTGAGCTGCTCGCTGCCAAAGTCGAGCGGCTGTTCGAGCTCGGCGAAATAGACGGTGCCGGCGCCAATATATTGGGGATGGACGGGGAGTTGGGCGACGGCGTAGTGTTCGATCTTGTGCATTTTGCCTGGTTCATGGACTTGCTTGATTGCGGCGTCCCACTGGCGCTTGGCTTCTTCCTTGGACTGCTCAGCTTTTTCTGAGGCCGCGTCCTTTACGGTTTTCTTTTTCGCGCTGGGGGAGCTGGTAACAAATTGGATTACTTGGCCGGAGCCGGGCGTGACGGTGGTGTGAATGGGGATGTGGCGACCATCGGGCATTTTGAGATCGTTGAATTCGATTTGCACTTTGCGCGCGGGCGAGAAATCGGCGTTCAAAGCCTCGAGAGTGCGTTTTCCGCCGGAAACGCTTTCGAGCTGAATAATTTGGCCGGTGACCTGGGTTCCAACAGGCACAACGAGTTTGTCAAAGGCGTAGATGGCCTCGGCGACGCGGCCGCGGACGGGCTGGCCGACTTTCTGGATTTTGAGTTCATTGTCGAGAACAACCTGGACGCCGGTGCCTTTCGGAACGCTGAGCGCGATAGCTTCGGTGGCTGAAGGATTTGCGGCGACGGGCGTCATTTTAAAATCGTTGACACTGACGTTCGCGTCCTGCGCTCGCGAGCGTGCCGGGAGCAGAAGAACGAGAGTCACCAGCAGCGCCTTCCAGGCAAATTTCATTGGCTTCAGATTCATTTGAGATTCTCCGCGCTAGCCTGCGTGTTTTGTGGACGTATGGGTGCACAGATGCCGCGAACTATGTGCAAGATGTATGGACAACTGCGGCAAGGACAGACAGCTCCTTCTCGTGCGGCCTGCGACTCTCGCTGGGTGCCCGTAGGATTTTATCAGGTCCGGATGGAGTCTGCAGCGAGGGTTGAAAGGCGACCCGTGTCGAATGTGTGGGGGAATGACGCCGGCGGGGCGCGGCGGCTTGAGCGGTAGTTAAGGGTATGACAAGATGCGTGGATTGGATGAGATTGGAGAGCAGCATGGCTGGCAAAGTGGTATTGGTCGCGGGCGGAACTGGTGGATTGGGACGCGCGGTGAGTTTGGCGTTTGTGGAAGATGGGGCGCGGGTCATTGTTACGTTTCAGAGGTCGGGAGATTTGGACGAGCTGAAGAAAGCGGCCAGCGCAAAGCTGTCGGAGGCGGACAGCGCGTCGCTGGAAGGATTTGCGGTGGACGTAACGGATGATGCGACAGTGGCCAAGTTGATTGATGGAATTATCGAGCGGCACGAGCGGCTGGATTGTTTGGTGAACGCTGTCGGAGGTTATGCAGGCGGGATTAAGTTGTGGGAGATGGAGACGATGGTTTTTGAGCAGATGCTGGCGCTGAATCTGCGCGCCGGATTTGTACTGGCGCGGGCCGCGGCGCGAGTGATGGTAAAGCAAGGAAGCGGAGCGATTGTGAACGTGGCGTCGAAGGCGGCGGTGGATCACTCGGCAGGAGCAGCGGCGTACGCGGCGTCGAAGGCCGCAGCATTGGCGATGATCGACTGCCTGGCGGCGGACTTAAAAGGCACGGGAGTGCGCGCCAACTCGATACTGCCGAGCATCATTGATACTCCAGCGAACCGCAAGGCCATGCCGAAGGCGAAGTTTGCGGCGTGGCCCAAGCCGGAGGAAATTGCTCGGGTGATATTGTTTCTGTGCAGCGACGAGGCCAAATTGATTCAAGGCGCGAGCGTTCCGGTGTATGGGGATAGCTGAGACGTTCGGCAGACGCTACGCTTGGATACCGGTGCCATAGGGGCACTGCATGTCATGCCCATCTCGCGCATGTACGTGCATGTACGCAATGAATCCCTACGGGCGTAAGAGAGGAGCGACGTGATGTCGATACGACCAGTGAAAAGACTTGTGGCGGCCAAGCCAACCGTGGAAGGCGCGGGAGTACATCTGCGGCGGGCATTTGGTTTTGGAAATACTACAGACTTCGATCCATTCTTGCTGCTGGACGATTTTCGGAATGATGTGCCGGAGGATTATCTGGCGGGGTTCCCGTGGCACCCGCACCGCGGCATCGAAACGATCACGTACGTACTTGCGGGAACGGTGGAGCACGGCGACAGCATGGGAAATCATGGCCAGATTGCGTCGGGCGACGTGCAGTGGATGACGGCAGGAAGCGGGATCATTCACCAGGAGATGCCCAAGGGCGATCAGGCGGGCCGGATGCATGGATTTCAACTCTGGGCCAATTTGCCGGCGTCCCTGAAGATGACGTCGCCGCGCTATCAGGAAGTGAAGTCCGGAGAGATTCCCGAGATTAAGGATGACGACGGGACGCATGTGCGCGTCGTATGCGGAAGTTTTTGGGGCAAGACCGGGCCAGTGGACGGGATTGCGGCGGAACCGACTTATCTGGATGTTTCGGTAGCGCCGGGCCGGAGGAAGACCCTGCCTGTAGGGACGACACGGCACGCGTTTGCGTACGTTTTTGCGGGGTCTGGGAAATTTTGCAATGCGTCAGAGCCACTGGCGGTTCCAACGGAACCTGTCGGTTGGTTGGACACGACGCCTCCGGTGGCGGCGGACAACCGGTCGCTCGTTTTGTTTGACCGAGGGGATGAAGTGGCTGTGCAAGCGGGCGCGGAGGGGATACGGTTTCTTTTGGTGTCGGGGAAACCGCTGGAAGAGCCTGTGGCGTGGTACGGACCGATCGTGATGAATACGCAAGAGCAGCTGCAGCAGGCGTTTAAGGATTTGGAGAAAGGGACGTTTTTGAAGAAGGCGAAATAGAGGAAGTGATGAGGTAAAGACGACGGAGAAAGCTGAGCCGATTGAGGGAATAGAAAGAATTGTGGATAGACACGAGGCAGGGGAGACATAGAGGATAGATAGAGGCGGTAGAGAGGTGATTACGATGCGACGATGGCTTGGGATTGTGGGGCTTGCGTTAGGGGCGGCGGTGGCGGCCGCGGGTTGTGAGGGCGATTCGGCGGAGCGCGAAAAAAAGATTCACGATGAGGCAGCGAAAGCGGCGGCGGAAGCGAAGCCGAAACTTGAGGAAGCCAGCCGGGCGGTGAAGGCCGCGGTCGACGGCGCAAAAGAAGGCTGGGAAAAGAGTGGGAAGCAAGCGCTGGATCTGAATTCGGCGAGTGAAGACGATTTGACGGGACTGCCCGGGATCGGGAAGCATGAAGCGAAGCGCATCATCGCGGGCCGCCCATACAAAGACAAGCATGATCTAGTGAGCAAAAGGATTTTGAGCGCGGCGACGTATGAGAGGTTGAAGGATGAAGTGGCGGTTAAGTAGCTCGGGCGTCATTGTTCGCGGAGCGCGACGACTGGGTCTACCCGAGTGGCGCGGAGAGCGGGAACGTAGCTGGCCGCGAATGCCACTGCGAGGAGAAGGGCGGACACAGCGCTGAGGGTTACGAAGTCGGTGGACTTGACGCCGTACAGCACGGAGCTTAGGCCTCGGAAGAGAAGGAACGAGAGAACAATTCCTACCGCGGTGCCGATTAGGGCCATGCTCATTCCCTGCTTCAGGACCAAGCCCAAGACGTTCGAACGTTGAGCTCCCAGCGCAGCGCGGATGCCGATTTCTTGTGTGCGCTGGCTGACGGAGTAGGAGACGACGCCGTAGACGCCGACAGATGCGAGCACCAAGCCTAGAAAGCCGAAAGCACCGACGAGCATCGCACCGAGACGCGCTGGCAGAAGAGGTTTGCCATATTGGACGTGGGCATCCATGGTGGTGACGGCAAAGACGGGAAGATTCGCGTCGAGCTGGCTTATTTGGTCGCGAACGGCAGAGACGAGTTGTTGCGGATCATTTTGAGTGTAGACGAAGAGGTTTGCACCGGAGTTGTAGCGCTGAGCCAGCGGAAAGTAGGCATAGAGCTGCGGGGTTTCGTAGAGGAAGAGATATTTGCCGGTACGAGTGAGGCCCACGACCTGGATGGGCGGGCCATCTTTTTGCGTTCGAAATATCTTGCCGATGGGATCCTGGCCGGGCCAGATTTTTTGGGCGAAAGCTTCGTTGATGATAGCAACTTTGGGTGTGGCGGCGGAATCCGCGTCGGTAAATTCCCTTCCCCGAATGACGGGAGTGCCTGCAGTGCGGAAGTAGCTCGGCTGAACCATGTCGTCGAAGACGACGTCCGTCGTGGATTTGTCGTCGATGACTCGGCCATCGGGATACACGCTGACGCCGGAATTGTCATAGCCCATGGGGACAAAGGCAGAGACCGCGGCATCGCGGACGCCAGGCAGTGCGCGCACATGTTCGGTGAGCTGCTTGAAGAATTGCTGGCCACGCTCCTCCGTATAGCCTTGGAGGCCGAGGTCGACGGACATCATGAGGGTGTGATCCACGCGAAAGCCCATGTCCATGTGGGCCGAGTTTTGGAGGCTGCGGATAAAAAATCCGGCACAAGCGAGAAGCAATAGAGAAACAGCGACCTGCGAAATAACGAGGGCGTTGCGGAAGCGGTGGCTCGCGGAACCGCCACCGGAGCGGCCTCCGGCTTTGAGAGTGTCGGCTAAATCGGCGCGAGACGCCTGAAGAGACGGAACCAAGCCGGCGACAACGCCCGTTGCGAGGGCGGCGAAAAAGGCGAAGCTGAAGATGCGCCAGTCGAGGCGGAGATCGAAAAGGCGCAGCGGTATGTCCGTGGGAATGTGAATGCCGGTGAGGGCCATGCCGGCCCAGCGCGCGAAAAGCATCCCGAGAATACCGCCAAAGACAGAGAGCAGGACGGTTTCGGTCAAAAGCTGCCGGGCCATGCGCCAACGACTGGCGCCAAGAGCCACACGAGTGGCGAATTCTTTTCTACGGCCGTTGGCGCGAGCGAGAATCAGATTCGCGACGTTCGCGCACGCGATCAACAGAACAAGCCCGACGAGCAGCATAAAGACGATGACCGCGGTGGACATAAATGCGCCCAAGCCGGGTTCAGGACGTGCGCTCAGCTCCGGCAAAACGAGCAAAGACAATCCTTTGTGGGAATCCGGGAAATCTTGAACCAAGCGGCGGTCGATAGGTTCAGCAGCGGCCATGGCTTGGGTAGGAGTGACACCTGGCTGGAGGTAGCCCAAAACACGAAGAAAGCTAGCATTTCGGTTTGTAAGCACGTTGGCTTGGGTGGGATCAAGCAGCCCTACAGTTGATAGGGGAAGATAGAAGTCCGGCTCGATGAAGTAGTACGCACCGACATAGGGCGCTGGAGCAACTCCAATAATCGTGAAGGGCTGATTGTCGACTTGGACGGTTTGACCGATGACTCGAGAATCGCCGCCGAAGCGCTTTTGCCAGAACTTGTAGCTGAGAACTATGAGTGGGTCCTTGTTTTGGACCCAACCTTCATCTGGAGCAAACGTGCGGCCAAGGGCAGGCTCAATGCCGAGGGCGGAGAAGTAGTTGCCGCTGACCAAATCGACCCAAGCACGCTCGGGACGGCCTTGGGCGCCAAAATTGACGGGAGAGGGTGAGTAGACAACGAGGTCAGAAAAAACGGTCTTAAGTTGGCGGTAGTCTTCGAAATCGGGGTAGGCAAGGTTGAGAGGAAACTGGAAATCGCGAGTCTTGGATCCAAGGACAACGAGCTGCTTGGCATTCTTGACCGGCAACGGTCGCCAGAGCATGCCGTCAAAAACGCTGAAGATGGCGGTGTTGGCGCCGATACCGAGACCCAGTGCTAACACGGCTACCAGGGTAAAGCCGGGGCTCTTCAAAAGCATGCGAAAAGCGTAGCGCAGGTCTTTCCAGAAAGATTCCATGAGGGTCCCCCTCGCGGGCGTATATAGAGGTAACGAACTAGCTCCCCATAAAGTTTCATGAGAATCGGGCGCTTGCGAGAAAGAACCGGCTTCTCGAAGTTGCCGTGTCTGAACGTAAGAAGCCCTACCCAACCTGCTGCGTACCGTTAAAAGCGAATTTGATTCAGACGCTTCTGCGGCGTCGCGAATTACGCTTGCCCGGAACCGAGATACGTGGCTAGGAACCAGGTGTTGCCGAAGGGGTCAGCGATGGAGGCGGCACGGTCACCGTAGGGGGCGCTATACGGTGGTGTCACGCCTTTCGCGCCGGCGGCGAGGGCTTGGGCGTAGGCGGCGTCGGTGTCGGGAACGTAGACGTGGAGGTAGGACTGAGTGGGTTGAGTTTCTCCCTGAGCTTCGTCGATTTCGAAGGTGGCACCGGCAATTTCGATGGTGGCGTGGCGAACTATGCCGTCAGGTGATTTGTGAACGCCAGTAGCTTTGGCACCGAGGGCCGCTTCGGCGAATGGAATCATATCGTGGGCGTTGCGAAGATGGAGATAGGGCTGAACGGTGAGGACACCTTCGGGGCCAGGAGCCGAACTCCTGCGTGTGGCGATGTACCAGGTGTTGCCGAAGGGATCTTTGGCTTCGCCCCAGCGATCGCCAGAAGGATGTTCGTCCGTGGGCGCGTAGATGGGAGTTGCGCCAGCCTTGAGGGCGCGGGCATAGGTGGCGTCGGCGTCGGGGACATACAAGTGCGTGGTCATTGGGCGCGACGGATACTGCTCGTTGGCATCGCCGAGTTCGATGATGGAATTGCCGATGGCCAGTTCGCCGTGCATGATGGAGCCGTCGGACCTGGGTACGCGAATGCGCTCGGTTCCTTCAAAGGCAGAGACGAGGAAGTCGATAAATTTCGGGGCGCCGTTGACGAGGAAGTACGGCGAGATGTTAGGGAAGTTGGGACGCCGGAAACGGGCGGTTCTGGATGATTCTGGAGCGGGTGCTGTGGCTTCGTTCATCGTGATTCTCCTTTGCAAATCGGACTTAAGTGCTGCTTTGAAATCGGGACGCGGCAAATCGCGCAAGGCACGCGCGATTGGAATCAGCTGAACAACCGCGGGACTGGGATTCGGCTCCGGCTCTGGCTGCAGGGTGACGAGCAGGGCATCGATGACGCGGGCGAGTTCTATGGCGGGAGAGCGCTTAGGCATGGCCACCCTCCATCTGCGAGCGTAGGGTCTGGAGAGCGCGGAATTGAAGCTGCTTGATGGCGCCTTCCGTTTTCTTCAGCCCAGTGGCGATTTCGCGAATGGTGCGTCGCTCGACAAAGCGCTCGCGAATGACTTGTTGCTGAACCGTGGGCAGCTTGTTTACGAGGCGAAAAAGGCGGGCGTGGTAGTCGATGGCTTCCAGGTCTGGCGAGGAAAGGTCGGCATACGTGTCTGGATTTTGCGAATCGTAAGGCGATGGATTTTCGCGAGACTCGCGCTTGTGCTGATCGGCAAGGGCGTTGGCGGCAATGCGGAAAAGCCAGGCGGCGAAGGGAGCGCCGCGCCATTCGTAGCTGGGAAGATTGACGAGGGCTTTGTGGAAGACCTCTGAGGTGAGATCTTCTGCAGTGGCGCGGTCGCGGACGCGCCGGACAAGGAAATAGTAGATGCGCTCAAAATGAAGCTCGTAGAGCGCGTCGAATCTTGCCGGGTCGCTTTGAGCGGCTTGAACCAACAGGCGCTCATCTGCGCTTTGCGGCGCGGGCCTTTGTGCTGGACGTCGGACGGCCATCATGGCTCTGGATATAGTAACTGCCGAGGCGTGCAAAAAGTTACGGTAGTAAAAGCAGGGAGGCCCGCGGGACGCTTCGAGGGCCCCATCTTGCCTCGAGGCGCTCATGGGTATAGGCTTCTTCCCCGGCGGCACGTTTGCGCGGCTACAGGGCTGGAGGGGTTCCGCCCTGCCTTCCTTTCATTGGCGCGAACGGGCTTCCTAGGTCGCCACACGGTGGCGAACGAGATCAATCATCTCGCGGTGGCTGGCGCACAACTTTGTTGTGACAGGTTGTGGCTGGAAGCGCCGCGACGATTCCGATAGGGAGGATTCCATGGCAACAGCAACAGCAGTAATCGAACCAAGCGTGAAAATCAGTGCGAACAAGCTGCTGATCAACGGGAAGTGGGTAAACAGTGCTTCGGGCAAGACATTTCCGACCATCAATCCGGCAACGGGCGAAGTGATTACGCAGGTGGCCGAAGCGGATGCGGCCGACGTCGACAAGGCGGTGGCGGCGGCGCGCGCGGCGTTCGAGACGGGTGCATGGCGGAGGAAAATGACGGCTTCGCAGCGCGGCGCGATGATTAACAGGCTTGCGGATTTGGTCGAGAAACACGCCGACGAACTGGCACAGCTCGAAGCTCTGGACAATGGCAAGCCGTATCACGTGGCAAGGGCCGCGGACCTGCCGCTGACGGCGGCGTGTTACCGGTATTACGCGGGATGGGCGGACAAGATTCAGGGGAAGACGATTCCCGTGAATGGAAATTATTTTTGCTATACGAAGCATGAGCCGGTGGGAGTCGTGGGGCAGATTATTCCGTGGAACTTCCCGCTGCTGATGCAGGCTTGGAAGCTGGGGCCGGCGCTGGCAACCGGTTGCACGGTGGTGCTGAAGCCTGCGGAACAAACGCCGCTAACGGCGCTGCGCGTGGGCGAACTCATCCTCGAGGCGGGCTTCCCCGAAGGCGTCGTGAACATTTTGCCGGGATACGGCCCCACGGCAGGCGCGGCGCTTGCGCGGCATATGGACGTCGACAAAGTGGCGTTCACCGGCTCGACGGAAGTGGGCCACTTGATCATGCGAGCGGCGGCGGATACCAACTTGAAGCGGGTAACGCTCGAACTCGGCGGTAAGAGCCCAAACATTGTGTTTGCAGACGCGGACATGGATGAAGCGATTGAAGGCGCGCACTTTGCGCTGTTCTTCAATCAGGGACAGTGCTGCTGCGCGGGCTCGCGGTTGTTCGTCGAGGAGAAGGCTTACGACGAGTTCGTGGAGCGAAGCGTGGCGCGAGCCAAGAAGCGGACCGTTGGCAATCCGTTCGACTCGAAGACGGAGCAGGGACCGCAAGTGGACCAAGATCAATTCAACAAAGTGATGGGTTACATCGACAAGGGCAAGAAAGAAAAGGCCAAGATGCTGACGGGCGGGGGACGCGTCGGAGACAAGGGATATTTCATCGAGCCGACGGTGTTCGCCGATGTGACCGACAACATGACCATCGCGCAAGAAGAGATCTTCGGGCCGGTGATGTCGATCTTGAAGTTCAAGACGGTCGAGGAAGTGTCGGAGCGAGCGAACAAAAGCGCGTATGGGCTGGCGGCGGCGGTGTGGACCAAGGACATCAGCAAGGCGCACGCCATCGCGGACAACGTTCGCGCGGGCACGGTGTGGGTGAATTGTTACGATGTGTTCGACGCAGGAGCGCCGTTCGGAGGGTTCAAGCAGTCTGGGATTGGGCGCGAACTCGGCGAATACTCGTTGTCGAATTACACCGAGGTGAAAACCGTAACCGTCAAACTCTGATGGCTGCGCCGGAAGTCACTCTCGTTCGAAGTGCGAAACTGGCGGGCAAGCAGCCCGCCAGTTTTGTCATTGGCTTTCTCTTATTGATGCCATTCTTTGCCGGCACACGTCCTGCGTTGGCGCAATCATCGAAAGAATCAAACCTCGCTTTTTTCCGCGCGCAGCTTTTGCTATGGGATAAACCTCAGCGAATGGTTTGCGCAGGGCGATGACGCTAGGGCATACACAAGAGAACATTTCGAAACGTGGACCACAGCGCAGGATAGCGCTTATCAAGGCCCTGGGATTTGAGCACGTGCGGCTGAGCGTGAATCCACAGCCGATGTTCCGCGGCAATCAAGCGGATCGCATTCCCGCTGAGTATTTGGGCTATCTGGAGCAAGCAGTACAATGATTTTGGTTCAGGGTCTCGCGCTGATCCTGGACGCGCATCCTGATAGTGACTTCAAGCAAAAGCTTGTGTCCGATGACAGCTTTGTGGAGCAATTTGAGGACTACTGGCGCCAATTCGAGCGGCACTATTCTTCAACGAACCCGGAACTTGTTTTCTTCGAGATTCTGAATGAGCCGGCGTTCCGCGACCGCTATCGAGGGGAAGGGGTGCAATCGAGGCGGACTGCGGCGATTCGCGAAGGCTCTCCCGGGCATAGGATTATCGCTGCGGGAGCTAATTGGTCGAGCGATAGCGAGCTGCTTTTCATGGAGCCGTTGCACCATCCAAACATCATTTACAATTTTCACTTTTACGATCCACACATCTTCACGCACCAGGGAGCCACCTGGACAACCAACTTTCAGCATTACCTGACGGATTTACTGTATCCCTCGACGCCGGAGAACGTTCGAGCCGCTGCGGACCTCGTGGCGGACTCGGTAAACCCCATCCAGGTGATTCGCTACGGGTTGGATCGATGGGATGCGGCGCGAATAGATGCGGAATTTGACTAGGTCATCCCATGGGCGAAGCGCTGGAACGTTCCGCTGACCTGCAATGAATTCGGCGTTTATCGGGAGAGCGCGAATCCGCAGGCTCGCGCCGAATGGATTTCTGATGTCCGCAGTTCGCTCGAGAAGCACGGGATGGGCTGGACGATGTGGGACTACAGCGGAGGCTTTGCTGTTGTCACAAAACGGAACGGCCGGCCAGAGCCCGATGAGCTTACAGTCAGGGCCTTGGGCCGGAAGTTGCCCGGCGCGTCGCGTTGATCGCGGTCCCTGGTCCAGAAACCCAGCTCGGGCCTACAATCTCGGCATGACGGTTAGCCTGCGCTCCTATGACCCGCACGACTTCGCTGCTTTGCACCGGCTGGATCAAGCCTGCTTCCCTGTTGGGATTTCCTATTCGAAGATTACGCTGCACTATTTTTTGACCATTTCTAGCGCGGATTGCATTGTCGCCGCGGATGACAAGCGAATCGCGGGGTTTATTTTGACGGAGGAGAACCCTCCGCTTGCGCACGTCATCACGCTGGATGTTGCGGAAGCATATCGCGGGCAGGGAGTTGGTTCGGCCCTGCTTGTGGAGAGCGAGAGGAACCTAGGGCTGCGCGGAGTGAGGTCCATTCTGTTGGAAACGGCAGTCGAAAATGAGGCGGCTGTTGCGTTCTGGAAGAAGCACGGCTATCGTATCGAAGCAGTGTTGAAGCGCTACTATCTGAGCCGGCTGGACGCTTACGAGATGGGGAAGCGCCTTCTCGCGCCACCGCCCATCACGCCATAGCGCGCACCTTTCACCCTGGAGACAGAATTGAACGACTACCTACTCTCCGTGTTGCTCGGAATCGTCGAAGGACTGACGGAGTTTTTACCAGTGAGCTCGACGGCGCATTTGCGGCTTAGCGAGGCGCTGTTGCATGTCGATCTGGCCAGCGGCTATTGGAAGATGTACTCGATCGTGATTCAGCTCGGCGCTATCGCGTGCTTGCCGGTTTACTTCTGGCATCGCATCGGCGCATTTCTATCGACTTTTCCGAAAGGCGAGCGTGGCGACCGAACGGCTCTCACTCATCCTCTTGGCCTTACGACGATTGCTTTCGTCATTACGGTGATTCCGTCGTTTCTGTTGACCAAAACGATCGGAAAGCACTTGGAGAGCCTCACGATCATTGGTTGGTCCTTGCTGATCGGCGGCATCGTGATGTGGCTCGTTGACGCGATGAACGCCAAGTCTGAAGCGGCGGGCCCTGGCGGAACGGGAGGGCGGATTCGTACCTGGAAGATGGAAGACATGAGCCTGGCGCAGGCTGCGTGGATCGGCTTCTGCCAAATTTTTTCTGGCGTGTTCCCAGGTACATCGCGCTCGATGTCGACCATTGCGGGCGGGCAGATCGCAGGAATGTCGCGGGCCTCGGCGCTCGAGTTTTCTTTCTTCCTTTCGATACCGACGATGACCGCGGCAACGCTATATACGCTTTACAAGTCCGTGCTGGGGAAAGGTGAAAACCCGATTGGCGTTTCGCAAATGACTCCCCACCAATGGGTCGTGCTGGCAATCGGTTTCGCGGTTTCGTTTATCGTGGCGTACGGTTCCGTTGCGTGGTTTCTAGCGTGGGTGCGGAAGCACGGATTTGTGCCCTTCGCGATCTATCGAATTATTGCGGGCGCCGCTGTGTTGATCTGGGCATCGAAACTGGGCGGGTAAACAGTTCTGGGAACACTCGCGAAAAAACAGATTGCGGCTCGTGACGGATTTTTTGCTATATTGAATGCTGGTTTTGTCGTTCCTCCAGGCGGGCGCGCGATAGCGCCAACGTGCCCGTCGCACCACTCAGCCTTCCCCAAAAAGCTGAGGAGAAATACGTGCGTTTTCTGACTCCGACTGAAAATAAGCGGCTCAACGAGCTGATTGGCTTTTTGTGTATCACGCTGGCGGTGTTGATGGCGCTGGCGCTTATCTCGTATTCGCCACATGATGCGGCATTTAACGTTGCCGCTGCGGCTCCCGACGGAGGGCCTGCGCGGAATTGGATTGGCCCGGTCGGCGCGTATAGCTCCGACGCGCTGTTCCAAATCTTCGGATTTGCGGCGTTCCTTCTGCCGGTAGCGCTTGGAGTGCTGGGCTGGCGATGGTGCCGCAGCCGCGCGATAGATTCACAGGTTGCGACGCTGGTTGGCTATGTCTTGTTGCTGCTATCGCTCCCTTCCCTGCTGTCGCTTTGGCACTTTCCCCAACTGCGAGGCGCGATCCCAGCTGGAGGAATGCTGGGTTCACTCCTTTCGAACAGCCTCCTCACGGGATTCAATTTTTGGGGCGCGACGGTGGTGGCGGTGGCGCTGTTTTTTACGTCATTGTTCATGACTACGCGCTTTTCATTCGCGGGCACACACGCTTGGGCCAGGAGTTCGAGGGGGCCGATCGGGGCCGTTGAAAAACTGGGTGTTTTGCAGAGAGCGGCGGCGCGCTGGAATTCCTGGAGAGAAGAGCGAGAACAGGAGCGGATGCGGCGGCGCGTCGAGGAAACGCGTATTTCTGGGCGAAAGCCCGTCGCGCCGCAATCTTTTGGCAACTCCCCTTTATTGAACGAGCCGGCAAAGTCGATTCAATTGGCGGATGAGAGCGACGTTTTTGAAGAGGAGAAAGAGGAAGGGGCGCAAAAGGCAAAGTTGCCTTGGCGGAAAGAGCCGATTGTCTTTGTTGGTCCAGAGAAAACTGAAAGGATTGTCGCGAAGAAAGCCGGCGAGCCAAAGATTGCGAAGGGCAATCCTAATTACAAGCTACCTTCTCCTTCGCTGTTGCGGGAAGGCGAACGAAGCCAGAAGCTTGACGAGGACGAATTAAAGGGCCGCGCGCGGGCAATTGAGGCCAAGTGTCTTGAATTCGATATTCAAGGGCGCGTAACGCAAATAAATCCGGGTCCAGTTGTAACCACCTTTGAGTTCAAGCCCGAGGCGGGGATCAAGTACAGCCGGATTATTGGGTTGACGGAAGACTTGTGCCTGGCGCTGCAGGCGGAATCGATTTTAATCGAGCGCATCCCCGGAAAATCGACGATTGGCATTGAAGTCCCGAACATCACGCGGCAAACGATTGCGCTTCGAGAGATTATTGAGGCGCAGGAGTTCAGCAACTCGCCGAGCAAGCTGACTCTAGCAATGGGGCGCGATTTGCATGGCCGCATTCGCGTTACCGACCTTGCGGCGATGCCTCACTTGCTTATTGCCGGTTCGACGGGCACTGGAAAGAGCGTCTTCATCAACTCCCTCATGATGTCCATTCTCTATAAGGCGAGCCCGGACGACGTGAAATTGGTGCTGGTGGATCCAAAGCGTCTCGAGCTGAACCTTTACGAAAACATTCCGCACTTGATTGCCCCAGTCGTCACCGATCCGAAGATTGCCTCGAATGTGCTGCGCAACGCGACGAAGGAGATGGAGAAGCGGCTAAAGCTCCTGGCGCAACGCGGCGTGCGAAACATCGACCAGTACAATCGCACGTTCCAGAAAGCGCAATCGCTGTCGCTTTTCGAAAACGTCGAGGAGAGCGAACACAAACCACTTCCCTATCTGGTGATCGTTATCGACGAGCTTGCCGATTTGATGATGGTGGACACAAATAATGTGGAAGAGTCCATCACGCGACTGGCACAAATGGCGCGCGCCGTGGGAATACACCTGATTCTTGCAACGCAGCGTCCCTCCGTCGACGTGATCACTGGATTGATCAAAGCGAATTTCCCCGCCCGCATTTCGTTCCGCGTGGCCAGCAAAGTCGATTCGCGAACGATTCTGGATTCGAACGGCTCCGAGTCGCTGCTTGGCAAAGGCGATATGCTTTATCTGCCTGCCGGATCCGCGAGGCTCCACCGGATTCACGGGCCGCTCGTCTCGGAAGACGAGATCGTTTCCGTGTGCGACTTCTGGCGGCAGCAAGCGCAGGCGAAATACAACGAGCAGCTCCTCGAAACGCCGAAGGACGAGAACGGAAAAGTGGAAGGCGAAGGCGGAGACGACGCGGAACCCGGCGGCGAGACTGTCGACGACGCTCTTTACCAGGACGCGGTTCGCGTGGTTTGCGAAATGGGACGCGCATCGACCTCCACTCTGCAGCGGCGGCTGCGCATTGGCTACGGCCGCGCTGCCCACTTGATTGACATCATGGAAAAAGATGGCATCGTCGGCCCACCCGACGGCACGCGCCCGCGCGAAGTCCTCAAAGGCAAGAGCTGGATGAAGGAGTTCGACGAGTCCGCGCAGTGATGATCCAGCGTGTCGCGATTCTTCTTGGAGCATTCTTCTGCATTTCGGCCTGCGTTTGTGGGCAGACTAAACTGCGCGCAGTTCATGTCTTCGTGGCGCTCGCCGACAACCATCGAGGCATCATTCCGGTTCCACCTGTGTTGGGGAATGGAGACGATCCGGCGCGCAATCTCTATTGGGGCGCGGCGTTCGGCGTGAGGACATTCTTTCGCAAGAGCCAGGAATGGCAGGAAACCTTCCGAGTTCAAAGACCATACAAAGCCGTCCTGGAACGAAGCGTCTTTCGGCACCGAAGTCAGAACGTCGAGATCGTCGCGGATGCTTACCGTGGGAGCGAGATCAAGCTGGCGCTGATGGATTTTCTTTCCGTGACGGCGCGAATTCCTTTGCACCCCCGGTGAAGGTGGGGTTTGAGCCATCGACGGCATCGTGGACTGCCCGCCAGAAGACTCCGACGTAGTAGTTTACATTGGCCACGATGGCCTGATGGATTTTTCGCTGGCGATGGATTTCGCGGGACGGTCAAGATCAAGCCGCTTCGCAATTATTCTAGCGTGCGCAAGCAAGTCCTTTTTCGCGACCTGCTCAAATCGTCCGGGGCCACGCCGCTTTTGTGGACGAATAGGCTAATGGCTCCTGAGGCGTACACATTGAAAGCCGCGCTCGACGGTTGGATACGGCAGGAATCGAAAGAAGAAACTCGCAAGCGCGCTGCGGCAGCTTACGCTCAGTACCAAAAGTGTAGTAATACAGCGGCCAGGCGGCTCTTCTCGTCAGATTGGTGGCTATATTTCGATTCGCGGGCATGGCTTTGGTGCGCACTTTTTTCGAAGCCGAGCATTTGGATGGGCGAATTGACACAATCGCGTCGCACCCCATACAATTTCTAGACAGCAAATGCCGGGGTAGCTCAGTGGTAGAGCGCCGCCCTGAAAAGGCGGGCGTAGCCAGTTCGATTCTGGCCCCCGGCACCAGATTTTGCTGCTTCTTCGCGCAGGGCCTGTGTCCCTCCATTTCTACGCTTA
>WNFS01002122.1_pt1 | contig 27916 bp, 21 predicted proteins | sample 5400141 | NCBI WGS metagenome assembly WNFS01 (sample SAMN13153358, study PRJNA577476) | soil metagenome | isolation source: 60 cm saprolite under Madrone tree | place: USA:California | collected 2016-06-14
TTTGGACTGCATCGCATGCTGCCTGGAGTAGTAGCGTTGTTTTTCCCTCGCCTCCGGCAGCGCGAATAAGTTGGAGTGAACAATCGTCCTTGCCGAGTTGGAGTTTCGCCAGACGGTTGGTCACATCAGTCACGGCTTGGCGCCGAGGTATCGCATCGGATACTGCGTGTCGCCAAGTTGGCACCGCACCGTCGAAGTATCGAATAACCTCTTCTGGGCGCAGTTTTGGGAGGGCGGAGAGGTAAGCTGAATTTGTCCGCTGCCAACCGGCAAGCGGACATGAGAGAACCATTTTGGCTAAGGGTGCCGTTGGCGGGAATGCGCCGATTTCACCAAATATGGCATGGCAGTCGATGCCGCCATAGGCGAGGAAGCGCCCCCTAATTATCGCAGGTTCTACTCTCTCAAAAAGCGTCGTGTACTTTCGTTTTACTTCACCGATTTCGGTATCTCGAAAACACCACAGAACATTGACTTCCGAGGCGTCGTCGACGGCCACCTCAGCCAGCGCTCGGGCGAAGACGTCATCCCACCCTCCGTACGCAGCTACGATTAAAGTGCGTTGTTTGAGAATCTGCTGAAGAGCCGCTCTGAGTCGTGGTCGTGAGGCTGTGAGTTGAGCAGGCGTGTGCAGGGTGTCGGAGTCGCGCCAGTAGCCATGCAAATGAACAACATCTATAGAACCAAGCGGCTTGACGTCGTAGGCGAGTCCGCCGTCTGATTGAATAACCCTCAGATGTGCTTGTCCGCCACCCTCCTCAATAGCGAGAGACAAAAGAGGATCGAAATTCGTCGTGAGTAGGGGTCCCGGATACCGCTCGCGATCGGAACAGACGAGTAAGGCGAGTTGGCGCGTACCATTAGGGATGTACCATTCGCCCGCGGCACCGTCGCCATAGAAAGTTGCGGACGAAGCCGCCTTGCGAGCTTTCAATACTGCAGCGTGAACAACTCGGTTAACCGCCGACTGCCCGAAGTTTGCTTGGAGCCATTCCAGAGCGGCTTGGTATGCATCGCTACCTGACTTGCCCGCTAGCGCTGCCTCATACCGCGACAGCTGTGATGAATCGCGCGCTCTCACTTCAGCGCTCACAAGCGATAGCATCGGGGAAACTCCGGGAACACCACCTCCAGAATCTTCAGATAGAGGTGCTCCAACGAGGAAGGCTACTGGCTTGTCCGCATTGCGGGCAATTGAAATTAATGCACCTTTGTCGTGGAGTTTGATATCCAAAAGTTTCTTCGCCCATGCCCAACCGGTTAGGCACGAGTTAATGCGTTCGCTTTAAGTTTCTAACCGCAACGTTACTTCTCCGCAGAAACGCATGAGAAGCGCTGAGAAAGCAAACAGAATAGCCGGTGCCGAAGTAGTTGAGCGATTAATAATCAAGGCTCACTCAATGCGTGGAGATTGCGAGGCGCGGGGAGTGAAGCGGCCAGATAGTAAATCGTAAATCGTGCGAATAGCAAACAGCAAACAGTAGACAGTGGACAGTAAGACACGAGTGGCAATCGACAGGCAAGGCCTAGCCTTTCACCAATTTCTCGACCATAGTCTTCGCGCCTGCCATTGCCAGCGCGCCGGCGTTGGCGATAAATACGCTGGCGTACTTAACGCTTGACCTAAACCCGTAAGGCCAGGTGCTCATCTCGTAAACGTCTTCGCGCTGCTTGCTGTAATACTCACCTTCCTTCCGTGCCGCCTCACGATCTGAAGCCAACACGCTCGGGTCGTTAGCGCGTGTTCGCAGGTCCGCCAGCCGCTCGTCTAACTTGTCTTGCTGATCGACTTTGTAATCACTTAGCACTCTGCTTATCTCCGTGGCTGGCGCCAGCAGGACAATCAAAGAAAGGGCAAAGGGCCACGCTATCCAGAACCACCTGAACCCCCTAACGACGAAGCTCTCTTCTCCGGCCCAGGGAAACTTCATGATAAAGACGGCGATCAAGACGCCCATGACGAGCGTCACTGAACCAAACTTCACCAGCGCCTCCCCCAAAAAGCGCATGCCTCCGCAACCGTCAGGCGCAGTGTAGTCGAGTTCCAGGTGCGGCGCTGTTATGAATTCTTTGACTGTTTCAAGCACACCGTAAATCCCCAACGCTGCCATACCACAGACGAAGCCAACCACAAAGAAGGCGCTAAAAATGGCGATACGGCCCGACCAATTATAGGCAGCGGGAACTCCGAATAAATAACCCATCGCGCAGTTAACAATCCCGAAGAAGACCCCGGCCGCCATGAAGTTTCTATCGCTTAGCCGCTTTCGCACTGTCCGATAGTAAGTCTGTTTTGCGCGACGAAAAGGCTTGCCGCGCTGGTGTAACCGGCTGTCCATATGTGGGAATAAGTTTCGCAGCGTGTCAGTGGCATAGTAGAGAGACAACATGCTGGTAGTTATCATCGCGCTGAGGAGCCAGACCCAATCCCCCAAGATGCCTTTGCCAATGGTAATAAAAAGAGCGATGAGGAAAGCAACGCCAAACGTGACTGAGAGACCAACCTTCCAAATCAATGAAGCGGGACCGGGCAAGTGCGCCGTAACGGCTTCATAGAAAGGCTGGAACTTTCGCGGGCGGCTCTCAGTCCGAGTCACCTTGCTTCCGTTGCCTTTCGAACCAACTTCATGTAATCGTGGGTTGCTCACTGCCAATTAGATATCTAACTTTTGCGATTTCGGACGCGAAGAAATTCATTGAGAAGAATCCGCTTCTAAACGGTGCAATGATTAGTGACTAACTCGGCTCACTCGAGATTGTCAGGCGCGAGGGAGCCAACATAGTAAATCGTGAATCGTAAATCGTAAACAGATGAAGAGCCGCGGAGGCGTGAACCGGGAACTGTTAACCGGGAATCGGCGTCAGTCAACACCACATTTCGCCATTGGTTCACGATTCACGATGGCGCGTCTATGTAAAGCCAGCTTGCCGAGTTCTTGCTCCGTTTACGACCAGCTGCCCCAGTTGCCTCCGGGCGAAGTCTGGCTGATGCCGGACAACACCTGTTTCAAGGTGATAATCCAGAGCTCAACACAGCCGTTGTTCTGTTGCGCGGCAGCCAGCTCGTAGCATTCTGGCGCATTCGACCAACTGCCCTTGGACCAACCACTCCAGTTACCGCCGGGCGAAACTTGATAGTCGCTGACGAGCACGTAGTCTTCGGTGATGCCCCAGAGTTGCGCGCCGCGCGAGCCGCCCTGCTGACACACGGCGATATTGATTAGAAGTGGCGCGCCATCCCAGTTAGGCGTGGACCATGCCGTCCAATCACCGCCCGGCGAAGTTTGATAACAACTCCAAAGCTGGCGCTTGGTGTCGAGTGCCCACAACTGCACGCGCCCGTCGTTCTGCTGCGCCGCAGTGATCTCGATGAACTGAGAATTTTGGGACGTGGCCGCCCAACCCTGCCACGCGCTCCAATTGCCGCCGGGGGTCAACTGGTAACAGGTATGGAGCGAATAGTCGTCAGCGATGCCCCAGAGTTGCGCGCCGCGCGTGCCGCCCTGCTGTGACGCGGCGATGCGTTTCATTCCCTGTGGCGCTTTGTTCCAGTTCGGCCCTGACCACGGGATCCAGTCGCCGCCGGGCGCGCTCTGGGCGGTGGTCCAAAGTTGCAGCTTCATGTCGAGTGCAAAGAACTGGACGCAGCCGTTGTTCTGTTGCGCCGCTGCCAGCTCGTACACCTGTTTGGGATAACCTGCTGGCGCGGCCCAAGTCGGTCCCAGCCACTGGCTCCAACCGCCGCCCGGAGTTATTTGATAAATGGTGTTGAGAGTGCCGTTGATTTGGACACCCCAAAGTTGTGCGCCGCGGTTGCCTCCCTGTTGCGAGGCTGCAAGCTTGTTTAATGCGGGGGCGTTTTGCCAGCCATGACCGGCACTAGCCTGTCCTGTCTTTGACATACTTCGCTCTCCTTTTCTGTTGTTGGCGAGGATGAAACTGCGTGGTCACGATCGATTGCGACGCGTAGCGTCAACGTGAGTTTGGCCCGGCGGTTTTAAACCGGGATTACTGGCTCTAAGATCGGCCGCCACTCTTCGGTTACTGCAGTGACAACAAACGAATCATCTCTTTGCTGCGACCGAGGGGAAATCGACGCGCAGGGACGCGCTCGGTATGCAGCGTTTCTACTTCGCTATGGCCGGCCGTATGAACCGAGACGACGTCCAGTTCTCCCAGGCTGTAAAGCAGCGCATAACCTTCGAGAAATTGGCCGGGCGGCGTGTTCGTATGTTTGTAAATGTTCTCGCAATCGATCCCCATCGCATGGTCCGCCGGGATAGTGCCGCCAAGGAATTCCGAAAGCTTTCCGGGGCGCTCTTCGGGCAGAGCGATGGCAAACCGCTTGATGTACCTCACGGCCGTAGTGGGCGAGGCGTTATGCACGTTGATCGCGGTGAAGTATTGACCCGGAGAAACGATCCTTCCGTCCGACTTACCGCAAACGAATTTCGCGGCATAGAGAAAGATCGTTAACTGCCGAACTTGCGCCTTTGCTGGGAACGGGATTGAGATTGAAGCGAGGAAAAGGAAAAGCGTGGCGATCGAAGCTGCTTTTTTCATGAGGATCTCCTTGCGGCAGGCCGCGGTTTGCAGTTCTGTGTCTGGTAGTGACGAGTGCTGAGTTGTTGGCGACGGGCGAATCGTCGCTGGTTAACGTAAATCAAAGTCCGTCTGAGAACTGCCTTGTATCACGATTGGCGCGATGATGTCGAGGATGTTTTCGACGCCCTTGAGTTGCGTCTCAGTGGGATGGTGGCGGCACTTCTCTCAGAATCCGCGAGCCCCACGGGCACATGACGTTCCCCGGCAGAAAAGATCCGCCGACCGCCTCAAGACCGGTTTCCACGGGCAAGATCGCCGTGTCGCACACTTCAATCGCGGCGTCGGCGAAACCGATAGAGCCGGGTTCGAGATGGAAATGCCACGCTCGGTTGTAATAGATAGGTTCTTTGAGGACTCTGCCGAGGACGATCTTGTTTTGCCCAATCAGGCTCCTTGCCTCGGCGATCCTCGCCGGATCGCTCAACTTAAAGACGATCGTTTCGGGTCGGGGTGGGACGTCGAACTCGAAGAAAGCTTCCGGCAACGCGTCGCTCAGCGTGAACCGCTCGCGATACTCGCTGGAGATGATGAACGACTTGACCATCTCGGCCCGAACGAAGTCGCCGTCAAATTGGTTGAGCTTGTTCACCCAGAAATCGAACCCAAGGAAGTCGGGCTCGCGCCGGAGGTAGCCGAAGTACTGCATCATCACAAAAGCGGGACGGAATTCCCGGCGCACAAACTCCGCGTTTTCTGCAACTTTGCGCAGGACGCTGGCGCGCGTTTCCGTCCCCATGCTCAGCCCGTCAATCAACGCCTGGCGCTCATCCGCGCCTGGTGTGATTGCGATTTTCCGGAACAGGCCGTCAACGTATCGGTCGTCGGTGAGCGACTGGCCCGGGTTACCGATCTGCGATTCCAGCACAACGCGGTGGCGGCTGTACCAGTCCTCGATGAACGCGCGCTTGTTGGCCTCCAGATGCTCTTGCCAGCCTGGTGCGTTGACTACTACGCCGCGTCCGACTTCCTGCACATCGCGCATGAACTCGCGCCAGATCGGCCAACGCGACGCAAAGTAGAATTGGTAAAGGCGGCGAACGAAGTATCCGGTCTCCTGGAACTCGATGGACAAAAAGAACGCGGCGCTGACGTTGATGCGTCTCACCTCGCGGCACTGCGCGTCCGAACCGCACGACTCAATCTGGTTGGTCCAGAAGTCCAGCCCAGCCTGGTCCGGCTCGCGCCCGAGGAAGTCGTAGTAATGCTGGCGAACGAAGAAGCGCGCGTCGTCAACGGGGTTCGCGGAAGATGGCGCCGCGTCGTCGTCCTTGATCGTCACGACTGCGGCGTCCGGCGTCGACAGGACCGCCCCGCCTGTCGGGTTGAACAGCATTACGTCAATCGTCTCGTCACTTTCGGGCGTGAAGTTATCAGTGATGAAGATGGGGAACGTCTTCGTTGTCTCGCCGGGTGCGAAGCGCAGTGTGCCGAGCGCGGGAGTGAAATCCGTGCGCTCTGAGGCCGTGCCATTGCTGGTGGCGTAGTCAACCGTGACCGCACCCGCCGCGTCGCCGGAGCGCATGACAGTAACTTCGACACCGCCTGCCCCTTCCTGCGCGGCGTAGGACGAGGAACCAAATCTAATTGTGGACGTTGCTTGCGGCGCCGTCGCGGCCGGCCCAAAGGTAAAAGCCAGATAAGCAAGCAGAAAGCAAAGAGTGCCCGCCCAGTTCATGACGCGGATGACCTCGAGGATTAGGCAATGACGTGGGGGAGACCATTCGGGGAACCGACGCGCTATTTTAAGACGCGCCTTTTTCTTTACACGCGGAACTGTTAGTCGAACAACCTTGCCGGTTGCAAACTGTGAATCGTGAATCAATGAAAAGAGTTACGCTGCTTCCCGGTTCCCGTTCACTCTTTCCACGGTTCAACTGTTCACGATTCACAATTTCCGATTCACAGTTCCCGGTTCACAGTTTCCGGTTCCCGGTTATGAAACTACGTGCTTCGCAGCCTTCTTAGTGCCGCGGCCAAAGTGTCGGCCCGCGCGCCCGCTGTGTCTGCCGAAATGCCTCCCAGCGCGCAACACGCGGCCGTGTTTTATGTCGTGGCCCGCGGTAGTGCCGGCGCGTTTTACCTCGCTGCCGCTGGTCTTCATTTCACCCTTGGCGCTGTTGTTGTTTTCCTGGGCGTTTGCTGACATCAGTGTGAACGACAAGATTAATCCCAGAGACGTTACAGTTAAGGATTGCATAATTTTCCGCTTCATGTTGCCTCCTTGGTAGGCTCAGTCAAATACAGATAGTCCCGGACAATCCAGAACTAACAAACTCAGGGGATAACAACTTAGGGGATAAAAGTGGTTGGCAGGGATTATACGGCTAATAGCTGATCCGGCGTAATGTACAAGAACCGATAAGCGGAACGGAGCATATCAGACGCGGAAAAGGAAAACGCGAGTTAGCTTTGCCCTAAAAGTACTTCGTTTGGTGCGGCTTCGGCTTTGCCGCCGGATGTGCGGCGGTGGCTATGCCCCGCCGGACAGCCGCTAGATTATTCTCGGGGCTATGCCCTGGTTCCGGCTTAGCCCTTTGGATTTATTGGTGTCAAAGGCCGCACCAACGGGCATAGCCCTAAAGTGATAAGGCATCTCTACGGCGGGGCATAGCCACCGCCGCACATCAGGCGGCAAAGCCGAACCTGACAGGCCCATGACTTTTAAGGCAAAGTTACGCCGGTCATTACTGGTTTTGAGCGGCTGCGGCGTAGGCAGCGACCGCTTCCATGGCGCCTTCGTGCATTCTCTCAGGACGAACATATAGCCAGTGCTTTTCAAATTCCTGCTCGGTCATCGTCTGGTTGGCGGTACGTTCTTTGTCCTTTAGCCAATCTTCCGCCCACTGCCGGAGTTCCCGATCCTGGTTCAGTGCTGATCGAGCTGCGTGCATGTTAAGAGGCATGTTCATTGGTTCGTAAATAGTAAACCGGGAACCGGGAACAGTAAACAGTGGACTGCAGGCGATTCCCTGTTTCCCGTTCATGATTTACTGTTTACTGTTTGCTGTTTACTGTTCACCGCTTTTGGGTTCACAGTTTCCGCTTGCCCGCGCCTGCTATTAGGGATTATATCGCTGGCCGTCGAGGAAAATCGGCCCCTCTTGCAGCTCTTCGATGTATTTCCTCAGCCACTCTTGCCCGGTGTATACCCAGGTCTCCCGGTGCGTGACGTTGGTGATCAGCTCGTGAGGGCTGTTATCGTTTCTGTCCGGTATAGTCCTAACGAAGTGCTGGTTAATATATACGCTAGCCTCGTTGCCTTTGAGAGTAAGGCAGTCGATGTTGACGCGCGTCTTATCGCTAACCGCATAAAACCAATCGTACCCTTGCTGTATTCCCTTGCGGACGTCTGCCCGTGCACTAACTGAACCATCCCGGTTCTTCACCGCAAAGTCAGTCGTATCAAAGTGCATGGCAGCTGACACATCCTTTGCTTCATCGGCCTCGATCGTTTGGTCGATTCGTTGCTGAATCTCCCGGCGCGCAATCATCACCTGAGCGGTTGGCTGGGATGAGCCACCAGCAGCGCAGGGCGTTAGCGCCAATGAATTTTCAATGCACATGCATCCTGGCGCTGTAGAGTCAGGTCGGTCGATGTGGGTCTGCGCCGAGGTGGGCTGAGTGCACACACCTGCGCCGATGCAGACAAGAAGCAGTAATAACGACGGTAATGGCCTCATGCTCGTTACTCCTCTCTAAATCTCTTTGTCTGGAAAGTAAACACCACACACCAGCTTTTTGTTGCAGGAAAAGACGGGAGCCGGGAACCGTGAACCGAAAACCGGTTTACAGTCTATTGTTCACCGTTCACTGTTCCCCGTTCTCGATTACGGTTTGAGCGTTATCTCGCGCAGATAGCGGGTGCGGATATAGTCGCGCAGCGGGAAGCGAGTAACGTCGTTCTTAGTGTCCCGCTTCTCCTTGTTTTTTTCGCCGGAGATTTCCGCGCTAATCTTCTGAATCTGATCCTCGATGGACTGGTTATAGTTCAGCCTGCCAAAGTCGGAATAGAGATAGCAGATGGCGATGTCCCAGTCTTCAGGACCACTTATGGCAGAATTAATCAGCACCTTGCTGTCAAGAATGATGCCGGCCTGTTTCTGCTTCGCGGCACTCTTTGCGAAGTTTGCTCGCAGATACTTCAGGTACTCATCAAACTTACCGGGCTTAGTGCGGTAATAATTGACTTCCCATACCGGGCCTTCGGTGTAGTTTTCCTGGGCCTGTGCTCGCTGTACAAATCCCAAAGAACAGCAGATGAGAATGGCAAGCAGAGTTACTTTCTTCATCGGGAGACTCCCTTATTTTTGGAAGGTGGAAAAGCAAGGCGCTTTTATGTCATGGGATAGGGCCTTGTCAATGAAAAGGCGCGAATCGTCTAAAGCCGTGATTCGTAAATCGTAAATCGTGAATGGTTGAAAAACCGGGAACTGTGAACCGGGAACTGTAAACCGGAAACCGCTCTAGGCTGTCTACCGTCGACTGTTTGCTCTTACCATTCACGATTTACGATTTACGATTTACGGCTTTTAGGCTCACCAGCCGGTTGTGTTCGAGCCCGTGCCGATGAGGACACGCACGATTACCGGCGAGTTCGCCAGCAGCATCGTGAGCCACGTGCGCCGGCGGTGAATGTCTTCGGCGAGATAAAACATTCGCGGCGGGAAGTAAATCAATAAGGCAATGAAACTCAAAAAGAAGAGTCTGCCGCCAAAGTCCAGCAAATTTTTGGGATGGCCGAGGTCGACGAACGTCAACATGTTCCAACCGACCTGAAACAAAATCATGTTCAGGAACAGGCAGACGTCACCGAGATTTTCGCTTTGCTGACTGAGCAAGAACGGTGACTGCGGCGGCTTTTTCGGCGGTATGAAATAGCGATAGATCAAGTAAGTTTGAAAGATAGTAAGAATCAAACCGCTGATGACGAGCGGAATGAACACCGGGCCACTGTCTGCATTCTTTCCCAGAAAGAATTCGCCGAAACCGGCCAGCAGCGCCGAAGTAATCACCAGATTCAGGCAAAAATAAAAGATTGGGTTGAACAGGCAACCCGCAAGTTTCGTCTCTTCCTGTTCAGCCGAAATGCCCTGAGCTTTGAGGCGTTGATGAAAGTGCCAGCGCTTCATAACGGCGCCGGCCGGTGGCAAGATCCACATCGCCAGCAAGGTCAGGCCAAGCACTAGTTTTGCTATTGGGTCGTCGGCTGAAGCCTCGTTGAAGACGTTTATGAATTGATGCGTCAGAAAACGCATCAGAAAAATGTTCAGCACGAAAACGAAGACGTCTAATAAGAGTCCGCGATTCGTTCTGGCGAATAAATTTGATAGTGAGAGTTTTGCTGGCTGTGGTTGAGGACCGCTGACGCGGGTTGAAGTTCGTTTGGGCATTTAAGCAGCGGCGTTAAGTTCTCTTGTGCAACCTCTCTGTCCTCTGTGCCCTGTGGTGATTAAACGTCCGACAAACACTCACCACAGAGACACAGAGCGCGCAGAGGTAACACAGAGAAATTGAATCTTAGAGATCACTGCACTGCAAAGTGTGGCTCTAACGAGCGAAATGCGTCAGCCAGCCTGCAAACGCGAGCCATGCGTGTGTACCGCCGAGCAGCAATCGCAGCGGTTGAGAGGCGACGATTAGCAAAGCCGCTAATGCCGTAGCGCGATGGATCCGCTTCAGCGTAATCAGATCATAAAGAAGACAAGCAACCACAAACACATCTGTTAAGCCGAAGAACGCCGGCGGACCGGCTTGCATAATCGCAAAAGGCAGTCGTGCGATCGCTGCCGCCAAAATCGAAATAGTCGCGAGCAGCATCAGCCGTTTGTGCACATCGGCACGGCGCCGGTAATAGAAACCCGCGCCCACTAAAATCGCAAACACAAACATGTCGCCGAGTGGAACTACTAAGAAGGACAACGGCGATACGCCAGGCACCGGCGTTGCGCCCTGGCTGGCCCTGATGACAGCGGTGGTAGGGCCGATCAAAATCATGAGCGCGGCAATCACGCCGCCGAGAATCCCGAGGCGGCGATGAATGTCGGTGCGGTGGGCGGCGACCAGCGTGGTTTGTATCAGGAAAAGCGCCAGCCACGACGTGAATACGAGTCCGTGCAGGTGCAGCAGCGGCATCAGTGGCGCAGTGTTGAAATAAGGCCGCAGATAATAAGTGCGCGAGAAGCCGGCGAAGACCGTGGTCACGGCCGCGATCGACATGGAAATATAAAACCAACGCTCGCGTCGTCTGCGATTGAGTACTGGAGTGGGCTGCATGCTCTTCCTCCCAAAAAGATGTCGCCGATTAAACCGTGGCAGAATTTATTGGAGCGCCTTGTAGCACGATTCGCTTGAACCTGCCAAGAAATTTTCGATTTTGGAAAAGAGATAAGCCGCGGATAAACGCAGATATGCGCGGATCAGGAAAAACATTAAGCAGTCTGCTTCTAAATCAAACCCACGATTTACGATTTACGATTTACGATTTACGATTTACGATTTACGAGCGTTCAGCGCCAGTCGCCGACCAGCACGAATGGAGCCCAATAGAATGGCGCGCTGTATTTCTTACCTGCGATCATCGTGAGCTGCGCTTCGCGCATAGCAGTAGCAGGAGATGCAGTTTGCGAGGCCAGCAAGCGCTTATAAAAGTCAGTCATCAAATCTGCGGTTGATTTATCGGCTACCGACCAAAGAGTGACGCCGACAGTTGGCGCACCGGCATACATAAACGCGCGCGTTAAGCCCATCACGCCTTCGCCGCGCTTCTCTTTTCCCAATCCTGTTTCGCAAGCCGAAAGCATCACCAGGGGCGAGCCCAGCTTCAGATTGAAAACTTCGTCAGTGCGCAAAAAGCCGTCTTCATTTTTGTTGCCAACCAGCGAAAGCACCAGGCCGGTGAACTGTGGCCGCTCGGCGTTCAGCAAGCCGTGAGTGGCAACGTGCAGAATGCGATACTTGCTGATGTCGCGCACGTCAATGTTATCTTCGCTGGCATCGAGATCTAACCAAACATCGGCCTGCGTTCCGGACGCCTTGGCCAGTTTTGCAATCTGGTCCGCTTCGGCTCGCGTGCCTGCGAGTCGTGCGAGCGGCAGGCCCTCCATCTTGCTTGATTCTACTGAGGCGGCGGCGTCCTGGCCGGCAACATCCGCAAGCGCGCTTTGAATGCCGAGGCCACGCGTTTCTGCATTCGGCGAGGAAACGGCATTACGCGCGCGCGTGTCCTTAGAATTGAAAACCGGATCAGCAACTATCAACATCGCGCGGCCATTAGTTTTGTTTTCCTGTTGCCTGATGGCGCCAACTACCGAAGCCGAGGGCGCGTAAATGATCTCGTTTGTCTTAACCAGATACGGGAGCGCGGAATAATCTGCACTGGCAGCAGAGGTTACCAACGCCTCAAAAGGAACGTAATTCAATGCGCCGTCAGCAACTATCAGTAGTCGCTTATCAGCGATGACCGCTGCAGCGGGTTCGAGCGCCGCTTTGTAAAGCGCGTTTGCAGCCACAACAAACGCGGCTGCGTCTTCGGCAAAAGGCGTGGCACTGACGCCAAGACCGCGCTGCGAATCAGCCATCACATCGATGCCGACGATGCGGCGCTGAAGCTTGGTAGGAATCAGTTGCGCGCGCAGATCGGTGGCGAGTTTTTCCAGCACCGGACGCGCCGGAAGTTTGAACAAGTTGACGCCTGACTTGCTGATGGCCCAAAGATAAGAAGCGTCTGGTTGCAGACTGTATTCCAGCAATACTGTCTGGTCGTCGAGCACGCGTTGCTGCGCATCGGCAAGCGAGAGCGGCTGGCCCCCAGTTAAACTGGCGTAGCGCGGGCTCGCAGTCCTGATCTGGTTCTCAATATCGTCAAAGTCCGTCTGCAACTTTTCAAGTTCCGCTTCCAGCTCTGACGGCTTTTTCTTTTGCTGGTCCGGATTCAGGTTCACTCCCAAAAGGTCTTCCGCAATCTCCTGCTGCCGATCGAGATTGTCCTGCTTACGCTTTAACAAATCGGCGGGGATGCCTTCGGTGATGGCGGTTCCGGTTTCACTCAGCAGGTCGAGCAGCGAACGCGCACGCGACTGCTCGGAAACTTTGAATGCTTCCGCCGCATAATCGAGTGCTATGCCGGGAAGCGCGCCGCTGCCGGCGGGCGCGGACAACAACGACATTTCGGCCAGGTCAGTGGTCGTCTCATCAAACACATCTTTGGTGGTCGCGAGGAAGGTGGTGCGCGCCTCATCGGCACGCAGGCTACCTGATCGAAGTGTCTCGATAGTCTGGATGGCGTCGCGATAGTTTTTCAACCCTGACTCGCGTAGTGCCAAAGATTTTTTGGCATCTGTTTCCTGTGCGCCTTGCAGCCACAAGCTTTTACCCAAACCACGTTGCGCCGGCCAAATGAGATCCATGCGCTTGTCGTCCTGCGCTCCCTTGATTGCTTCCGTGTAGGCCTTGCTTGCATCTTTAAATCGCCCCTGACGTAAGGCGACGTCGCCTAAGCTGGTGCGCGCGGCAGCACGAAAGCGTCGAGTCTGGCCAAGCTTTGTAATTCCGCCCAGGCTGCTGCCCGCGGCATCGAGCGCATTTTGAAAATGTTTTTTAGCAGACTCGAGATCGTTTTGCGCATAGGCGATGCGGCCCATGCCGATCTCGTAACTGGAAAAAACGATCGAAACGCGATACTCGTCGAGCTCCTTCTTCGCCTCCAGCGCGACGGTGACTGCGCTGACCGGCGCTTCGACTGAAACGTGGCCGGTCGAGACGCCGCCCATGATTGCGCCGATACCGCCAAAGCGGCGCCCAACTTTCGACCCAGTGCTTTCCGGCTTCTTTACCTGCATCTGTCCGTAGGCTGAACTAGCTTCGGCTAGCCGTCCCAGACGAAAGTTCACGTCGCCAATTTTTGCGAGCATCAGATTCGCATTGAATTTATCGTCAGCGATGTTGGCGTTGGCCAGGCGACTATCAACCAGGCTGGCAGCCGCCACGTTTTGTTCGTTCTTTTTATCGGCGCCCACAAAACCTTCGAGCGCGTGCTTGTAGTGGTCCAACGCAACGTTGTACTCACCTTGCCGCAAATACAGATCGCCAAGCTCGTTTTCTGTCGCGGCGATACCGTGATTGTTTTTCGCGGCCGTGTAGAGATTCAGCGCCTTTTGCAATAGCGAAAGCGCCTGATCGCTCTTGCCGCGCTTCAAGAGCCGTCGTCCTTCCTGCAAAGCGCTCGCCGCTTGATCGGTTTGCGGCAAATTTGAAACGCGTGCAGCAACGCGCGCCTGAAACGAAAACGACAGACCTGCAACCAATAGAACGACAGTGAATTTCTTTATCATGGCGTATACGTCGGTCCTCTCCTGAAACAATTACGGCTCTGCCTCATGCGATTCGGTCGTCGGCAGGCTGGCAACTTTATGGACCAATTCCAGCGTGGCCACCAGTATTTTCTTGTTTGTCGAGGCGGTCAGCATGATCAATGACGGTTCAGGATCGTCTCGATTCAACCCGATACCCCGAGTCGCGCCGCGATGCTCGGCCGATGTTTCTGACGCTCCCTGTCGTTCGGCTTTGGCGACCTTCACCGGCTCGCCCAATTCTTTTTGGATTGCTGCCCAGGTTTCCGCCGCCGGATGCCAGGGACATTTCGAGGCGTTATCGCGGCAGAAACTGACCAGGTCATCTTCAATGGGAGTTCCGGAGAGCGGCTCGCGAGTAAAAACAAAATAAAGCTTTTCAGCGCCAGCGTACTGATCAAAAGTGAACCAGCGCAGTCGCTCTTCGGCGGCAACGCTCGAAGGTATCTCGAAAGGAACGTGTGCCTGGATGTAGTTTCCTGCTTCATCAAGCTCAGGATCCGGATAGATCATGCTCGCTTGACCGTTATCTGTTGTATTGAATACGTAAAGATAGCCGTCAGTATTTGTCTCGAGCAAAACACGCACATGATCGCCTTTGTGAAACTCGCGCGAGGGATCGGTGCGCACAGCCAAACCATTCGAGTCGCGCAGGAAAAGCGTCAGGCCCAGGCCCATGCGTGGCAACGCTTTTTTTGATGTACGGGAAGTTGTGCCGCCGCCACCGACTGGTGCCGGCCCGGGCGCCGGTTTCGGACGCCGGTGACTGGGCTTGGGGGCAGGTTTGTTTCCTTTGTCGTTTGCTTTCGGTCGCGTGGTAAGAAATGCGCCGCGCACGTCCTCATCCTGCTGCGCAAAAGCGGGCAGTGCGGCAAATACAAAAAGCAGCAGCAGCAAACTAAGAAACATCGTCTTGCTCTTCATCGCAGGTCTCCTTAAACGAAATGCAATTGGCAAATCTATTTGTGCTGGATTCTAATCTCAAAAATTACCGGTGTGCCCGGATCTTTCGCCGCCGGTATTTTCAAAGCAACATACGGCGCCGCTGCGTCTTTGTCGTCGAGTTCAGTCACGGCGCAACTCAGTTTGTTCAGTATCCCGGAGCGGTTTACCCGTTGCCTGCTGCGTCAAAAACGCCGGTGCGCTAAGCTTTTGGGTGGAAAAAATTATCGTGTAATTTTCGCTGCCCGGCTTCTTGTCCAACTCCAACCAATGCTCCAGCCCGCTGGGAAAACTAAAGTCGTCGCCTTTGACCACTTGATTGCTCTCCAGTCCCGAGATCGCCGCGGGTTTTTCAGTTAAAAATGCGGTCGGCTGATTTTGTTCACCAGGTCCAATGACATACACAAAGCCATTCTCTAAAAACTCGAAATGAAACTTGAACGCCTGGCCTGATTTTAGCGGTACCGCGCCGGCGACGCGCACAGGCTCGGCGGCAAGTTGATTTGGCAATGTCTCGAGCCAATAACGTCCAAAATCGCTGGTTGCTGCCGGTGCTACCGTGGATGAATTCGGTTTCTTTGCAGGCGCAGCAGCGGATGTGCCTGGTTTGCTTTTGAACCAACTGAAAGCAACGATGCCGCCTGCGCCGACTATGGCCACGATGACAAGCAGTACCGCAGCGCCGACGATCAGCAAACCTTTACCGCGACGCCTTTCCTGAGCCAACGGAATTTCCATTGGTGATTGGCGGCGAGGAGCCGTCGCGCTCGATCCCAGGTCAACACCCGCCGCAGCCCGCTTCGCCGCCTCCTGGGCCGCGATGGGTTCTGCTATCGCGGGTGTTGCCGCCGGACGTTGGGGACTGGTCGCGGGCGAGTCAAGGGTAATGATCGTGGGCGCGTTTACATCTGATTTGGTGCTAACCGCGCCGGAAATGCCGTGCGTATGTGAAGACGAACTCTCGACGTGTGGAATATCAGGGACGGTGCGGTCCACTGGAAGCTGCGGCGCGTTCGCCAGCGCTTCACGCAACTCGTTCGCTAGTTCACCTGAGGTCGCAGGCCGGTCAACCCGGTCCTTCGCAATCGCGCGGGCGATGGCATCGCTGAAAGCCCGCGGCACACCGGGAGCTTTTTCAACCAGTGGCGGGGGCGTCACTGAAACGTGATCTCGTCGCAGTTCGTGCAGGGTTGCCGCCGAATAAGCGCGGCGCCCGGTGATCATTTCATAAATAACTAACCCCAGGCTATAAATGTCAGCACGGCCGTCAATCTCGAGGTTGCCGTCGCGGGAGAGTTCTCCCCATTGCTCCGGCGACATGTAGTAAGGCGTGCCCAATACCTGCCCGGCCATGGTGAGTTCCGTGGTGCCGCTGCTTTCGACGCCGGCAATCTCGCGCATTTTTGCGATGCCCAGGTCAAGCAACTTGATCGTGGGCTCGCCCCCGGTAGTTGCTTTCCCGATCATGATATTTTCCGGTTTCAGATCGCGATGGACCACACCCATCGCATGCGCTGTATTCAGCACACTCATGATGGGCTCGAGAATTTCGAAGCTTTCGGCAGCAGTAAACTTGCCGCGCTGTTTTATCTCAGCGTCGAGCGTATGACCCTCGACGTACTCCATCACCATGTAGATATTGCCGTCGGCTGCCGTCCTTAGATCATAAACCGTAACGGCGTTCGCGTGCCGAAAGCGTCGCGCTGCTTGTCCTTCGCGCCGAAAGCGTCGTAACCATTCGGCGTTGGTTCTAACTTCCTGCGGCAGGATCTTAATCGCGACCCGATCGCCCAGCAGGATATGACGCGCCAGGTAGACGGCCCCCATGCCGCCTTTGCCCAGCAGCGTTTCAATTTTGTACTGGCCGTCCAACACAGTGCCGACAATGGAAGACGGATCGTCTTCCAAAACTTCGCCGTCGGTCGGGCAGAAGCTGATGCTATCCTCGTACTTTGTTTTGCAGATGGTGCAGTACTTCATGCAGGCTTAAATTGAAGCGATAGCCGTAGTCGAAGTTTGGCGCGGCCTAACCTCATGGCAGTCTCCACTCATACGGAGCGTCGGAGACGGTTAGTCTAACATAGGCGGGCCGACTAACAATTATCGCTAGCGCAGCAGAATTTGAGGTTTTTCGCACGCGATCCTGGTAGGCGTTCTAGCTGTATATACGCAGGACATATTCGGCGACCATGCGGTTGCTATTAAACTGGGGCCCGAGCGTGGTAAGCGAGCGTTTCATCATCCAGATCCACTTTCGCGGCAAACCTGCGCCGTCGCGATCATAATAAAGAGGTACGACATCCTGTTCGAGCGTGCGATACAGCGATTCCGCATCGCTCGCATCCACATCGTTGGACGACTCGACGCCATTGCCAACCGCAAATCCGTTCGTTCCGTCGTAACCTTCGAGCCACCAACCATCGAGTACAGACAGATTCAGGCCACCGTTCATCGCCACCTTCTCACCGCTGGTACCCGAAGCTTCGAGCGGCCGCCTGGGAACGTTCAACCAGACATCGACCGACTGCACCAACTGGCGCGCGACTTCCTGATCATAGTCGTCAATAAAAACTGCGCGCTCATTCAGCCGCCCGTCACGTTTCCACGTCGCCACTTGCTGCAAAGTCATTTTCGCTTCAGAGTCTTGCGGATGCGCCTTACCGGCAAACACGAATTGAACCGGCCGTTCGTCGTTGTCAATAATTTTGAGCAGCCGCTCAGTGTCCTTTAACAACAAACTCCAGCGCTTGTAACCGGCGACTCGTCGCGCGAATCCTATGGTCAACACGGATGGATCAAACATGCTACGCGCGGCTTCGGCGTACTCAACCGTTTCGCCGCGATTCACGCGTGCCTGAAACGAACGCTCGCGCACAAAAGCAACCAGCCGCTGTTTCAACAGCGAGTGCGCCGCCCACAACTCTTCATCGGATAACTGCGCAATGCCCTGCTCCCAGTCTGCACGATGGCATAGTTGATTGGCCCAGTCTTTACCAACGTGTTTTTCATAAAGCGCTCGGATGGTCGGCGCCACCCAGGTCGGCGCGTGCACGCCATTCGTGACGTGCGTAATGGGAACTTCATCAACAGTTTTTTCAGGCCAAAGTTTTTGCCACAGCGCGCGTGAAACCTCTCCATGCTTGCGACTGACACCGTTTGTCGAACGGCACATCCGTAATGCCAGCGGCGTTAGACCAAACGCTTCGTCCGGGTTTTTGGGATTTATGCGGCCAAGACCAAGGAACTCTTCGTGACTGAGGCCCAGCTCCTGCTCGTAAGCAGACCCAAACGAACGCTCAATTAAGTCAACTGCGAATTCGTCATTGCCGGCCGCGATGGGCGTGTGCGTGGTGAACACGCAACGCTCGCGCACCAGCGGCATCGCTTCCGCGAAACTCACCCCGCGCGACTGCATCGCTTCGCGCGCCAACTCGAGCGTTAAGAAAGCAGAATGACCTTCATTGAGATGATAGACATGCGGCCCGATGTTCAAAAGCTGCAACAAGCGCACGCCGCCGATGCCGAGTAGCATCTCCTGTACAATACGCGTCTCGCGATCGCCGCCATACAGATGACCTGTCACCCAACGATCTGTTTCATCATTCTCAGCAATGTTCGTATCGAGTAAATACAACGGAACGCGGCCGACGTCGGCACGCCAAACCTGCGCGCGTACCTGATGATCGCGAATCAACACTTCAATCAAAAGAGGCGAATCGTCTTCGCGTTTGACAAGGTGCAGCGGCAATATTTCCGGATCAGTTTCCCGGTACGTTTCCTGCTGCCAACCTTCCCGATTCAAGCGCTGGCGAAAATATCCCTGGTGATAGAGCAAACCAATCGCCACCAAAGGCAGGCGCAGATCGCTTGCTGACTTCAAATGATCGCCTGCGAGTATGCCCAGGCCGCCTGAATAAAGCGGCAGCGAATTGTGAACGCCAAACTCCGCACAGAAATAGGCAACCGGATGCTCGGGCGTGATGCTCGCTGCGTCTTCCTGATTCGACCACGTTTGGCCCAGGCCCGGGATCCCCAGCGGGGCAGCCCCGCTGGGGTGGAGGCCCATGTATTCATCGAAATCGTTAGCGAGCTTGTTTACCCGTTCGCAGTAGACCGGATCGTTGGCCATCTCCGCGAGCCGGTATTCGGAAACTCGCGACAACAAAAGGCGTGGGTTGTGTTCACACTCTTCCCAAATCGCGGGCGCCAGCTCGCGAAAACAACCGGCGCCGTCACGCGACCAGCTCCACCAATAATTCCAGGAAATTCTCCTGAGCGGTTCGAGCGGCGATGGCAGTACCTGACTTTGAGACACCACTTTGTTGTTCAGGTCTTCGATGGTTTCAATCATAGCAATAACAAATCGTTGGGCGCTCCTTCGCGAATGGACACCGGGGTCAAAAACAAAGCGGCTCTTATAACACAGTTCGGCGCTCAGGCGAATTTGTGGTGTTTGAGAAAAGTTTCCGCGTCTTGAGATCGAAAGAAGACGAGACGTACTTGTTGTAACGTTTCATCGCCTGCCAAAAAATTCGCTATGGCCGCTGATGACACTTGCGCTGCCTCGTCTAGTGGATAGCCGTAGGCGCCCGTCGATATTGCCGGGAACGCAATAGACGTTAGACTTTTTTGCGCGGCCAGGAGCAAACTGTTTTGATAACACGCAGCGAGTAACTCTTGCTCGCGCCCTTGATGTTGACCATAGATTGGTCCAACGGTGTGAATGACATGTTGCGCCGGCAGTTCACCGGCATTCGTTATCACTGCTTCGCCTGTAGGCAAGCCGTCCGGATAGGTTATGCGCCGGATCTCGCGACAGGCTGCGAGGATTGCTGGGCCGCCAACGCGATGAATCGCCCCATCAACGCCGGCGCCACCCATCAGTGAGGAATTGGCAGCGTTGACGATCGCGTCAACGTCTTGCCCTGTGATGTCGCCGACAGAGATAACTACTCGTTCATTGACAAAAGTCTGTTCAGGTTGAGAGTACAAGCTTTAGCGTGCTGACCTCAGCGGGCTGCAGCCTAAAGGCTGGACTCTAAACCTGCCTCATCGCGTGGTTCCACTTTGATTTCCTCAAACATATCCTGGCGCCGCAACGCGTCGGCTACACCTTTTGCTTTGCTTTCACTCAACGGATGTTCAGCATCAGCGCTGGCAATCTCAAATAGACGTTCGTCCAGCATTACGACTCCTAAAGAACCCAGCGTGACGCCCGGGGTAATCTGGATCTCATTCATGTTGTGGATTTTGAAATGTCCGGTTTGTTCGACCCAGTCTTCGATGAAAGGGTCACGCAGGGCATGTTCGGCTTCGGATTCCGAAAGGTAAGCACCTTCGACGATTAGACAATATTCGCGCACGCTGCCAGCCAGTATGAAACGTGGTCGCCGGTAAAACTAGACCGGGCCGCAAGAGTCAGTGGAAACTTAACCTGCGATTCCAGACGCAACTCTATCACCGCCTTTCTGGTCAAACCAAGCAAAAAAGTGTGATGGGCCAGTTTGATGTACGATAAGCTTTAGCTTGTCGTAACGCCGCGACAAACGAGAAAGTTTGAAGTCTTTCTCCCTCTCCCTCCCAAAGGGATGGGAAGAAAACAAAAAGCCGCCGAGGTCTTTCGACTTTCGGCGGCTTTTCACTTATTGGTGTTGGCTTACGACGCGGTTGCGGATTGGGCGTTAAGTGCTTGCGCCAATCGTGCGAAGTAAGAATTGAAAGTCACAAATCCGGTCGAACCCTGAAAGAATGCTTTACCTCCAGTATCGTGGGCCAACCGGTTAAGTGAACTCTGCCCATAGCTCGCCGCCAGCATGCTGCGACTGGTCAAGCCAACCGATGGCGCATAGAACGTATAGACGGCAACGTTGTGTCGGTTTGCCTGCTTGATTGCTCGTTCCAGATCGATCGACTGCCCGGCGCTGGTCGCATCAAATCCGCGCGAAACGTCCAGGCCATCAGATATCAGGAGCACCGCATTTCTTCCGCGCAGATTCGAGTTGAAAGCGCGCAAAGCTTCTATCACTTCAACGTACGGATTAAACGAAGAAGCAGCAGTGCTGGAAATAGGAATTCGCAACGACTGGGCCGCCCTATTTAGATCGCCGGTAAACGGTTGCCGCACCTGTAGCGTACCGCTCGTGATGTAACCAACCATCACACGCGAGCCTCGCGGCAGCGATCGTATGAAGTCAGCAGTTACACCCAGTTCGTTACCGACCTGCGATGTCAGATCGTCCTGAATCAGAATCGCCAGGTTAATCGGCTCAACTACTCGCGCGTCTTTCAGGCTGCTATTTCGTGTTTCCGTCGCGCTTGCCCCAAAGCTCGTTACTGTCGCCGCGAGGGCGAGCAGCAACGCAACAGAACTTAAAACGAATCTTCGGTAAAACATAATACTTCTCCCAATAGCCATTAGAATTTTACGTGATTTTTGATGCAAATTTGGATGAAAAGGATGGCCAAACGAGTCCCGGTCACCTCGCTTGCCTTTAGGCTTCTCGCTCGGATAAATTACTTCCCAATCCGGAAAATGGTAGGACAGGCATTCTTGCCTGTCGCCGCCCAGGTAGGACAGACATTCCTGTCTGTCCTTGCTCAGTATGAGAGAGACAAGAATGTCTATCCTACATTTGCTCATCCGAAAGGATTACTTTTATGAAAGCCTATGCCACGGAATCTATTCGCAACCTTGCGGTCATCGGACACGGCGACGTAGGGAAGACGCAACTAATTAGTTCGCTTCTCTACGTCGCCGGAGCCACACCACGCTGGGGAAAAGTTGATGAAGGCACTACTATTACCGATCACGAAGAAGATTCCATTGCCCGCAAAATTACACTCAATACCGCCCTTGCTCATTTAGAACATCGCGATACAAAAATAAATTTTATAGACACGCCCGGCTATGCGGCATTTATCTCTCATGCTCGTCCCGCGCTGCGCGTCGCCGATTGCGCGCTGGCGGTAGTTGACGCTGTTAAGGGAGTAGAAGTTCAAACTGAAAAGACATGGGCCTATGCAAACGAATTCATGGTGCCGCGCATAATGGCGATCACTAAGCTTGATAAAGAGCACTCCGATTTCGGCAAAGCAGTAGAAAGCGCGCAAAAAACTTTTAGCCGCGCAATTATTCCCTTCACCTTGCCGATTGGAAAAGAAAAGGATTTCCGCGGGGTTGTTGACGTGGTCCATATGAAGGCATACGAACTCGGCGCTGACGGCCAGGCTAAGGAGATTGATATTCCCAGCGAAGGCCGCGAATACGTTGACAAGACCCGCGAACGCCTGGTTGAGCTCGTTGCCGAATCTGACGATGCGCTGATGGAGAAGTATTTCGAACAGGGTACACTCGATGAAGCCGACATCCTGCCGAACATCAACAAGGCCATCGCTAACAGCAAACTGTGTCCGGTCTTCGCCGTTTCCAGCGCCACTCTGGTGGGCTTGCGCGCTTTTCTAAACGCTATTGTTGATTACGCGCCTGACCCGGCGCATCACGAAGCTGAGTATGGCCTGCTAGTTGATGCGCCCGCGGACGCTGAAAGGATTGCGCGCAAATACAGCGCGAGCGAGCCATTTTCCGCTTACTGTTTTCGCACCATCGCCGATCCTTTCGCCGGACGCATAAATGTTATGAAGGTTATCAGTGGCAAGCTGCAAAATGATGCTACGGTCTTGAACTCAAGCCGTGGGACCATGGAACGCCTCGGCGTGCTGCACTCGGTGCAGGGCAAGCAGCTCGACAAGGTTCCGGATGCGCAGGCTGGCGACATCATCGCCTGCGTGAAATTAAAAGAGACGCAGACCGGCGATACCTTGTGCGATAAGGCGGCGCCGATTGTCTATCCGCCGGTCGAGTATCCCGAGGCCGCGATCGCGTTTGCAATCGAACCGAAATCGCGACAGGACGAAGAGAAGATCAGCGTGGCGCTGCATAAGATTCTGGAAGAAGATCAGGCGCTGCACTTTACTCGCGATGCGCAGACAAAGGAGTTTCTGCTTTCGGGTTCAGGTCAACTTCACGTTGAGACCGTGGTCGAGAAACTGAAGAAACGCTACGGCGTGGAAGTGACTCTGCATCCGCCCAAGGTTCCTTACAAAGAAACGATCACACAACGCGCGGAGGTCCAGGGACGACACAAGAAACAAACAGGCGGCCGTGGACAGTTTGGCGACTGCAAGGTTGTGTTTGAGCCATTGCCGCGAGGTAGTGGTTTCATTTTTGAGGACAAGATTTTCGGCGGCGCCGTGCCGCAACAGTTTCGGCCGGCAATCGAGAAAGGCATTATCGAAGCAGCAAAGTCGGGCGCCATCGCCGGCTATCCGCTGGTGGACTTTAAAGTGCAATTGATTGACGGGTCGTATCACAACGTCGACTCAGACGAGCATTCGTTTCGCGCCGCGGGCCGCAAAGCCTTTCGCGCAGCCATGGAGAAGGTGAAGCCGTCGATCCTTGAACCGATCATGGATGTGGAGATTCTCGCGCCACAGGAAAACAGCGGCGACATTATGGGTGACCTCAATTCACGCCGCGGTCGCGTGCAGGGCATGGAAGCAAGCGGCAAGTCGCAGGTGATCAAAGCGCAGGTGCCGATGTCAGAAATGCTCAACTATCAATCGACGCTCAACTCGATCACCGCCGCTCGCGGATCGTTTCACATGCAGTTTTCGCATTACGATCCGGTGCCGGGACAACTGGCGCACAAGATCGTGGAGCAATCGAGAGCGGAAGGCCGCATCCGCGGCGAAGAAGAAGAATAATTAGTCTGAGGCCGTGCGGGGGCATGCCCCCTTCCTGACCTCGAGCTTATTTCTGCTAAGCGCTGTGCCCACGATTGAAGGCTTCCGATCGAAAGGCTTTCAAGGACGAGCAAACTTTCAACTGAAGGGTCTCTCAGGTCGGGAAGGCGGGCATGCCCCCGCTCTTAGTAGTTTCGGAACCTCTTGTGAAACTCCGCGGATCGCATCCGCAGATCCAACCAATCGCGAAATAATTCAGGCGCAACCAGCCAAACTCTTAACCACTCGGAAATTTCTTTCGCTTCTGCCCGCTGCGAATCAGGAATGACTCTGCTGCGCGCCACCAGCAAAGCGTTCAGGCGCGCGCCGGCAATCACTTCGCGCAAACGCCGCGACGCTGCATCGTCCTTCTGTTCTGCCGACACACGCCGGCCTTCGACCTCAGCAAACGATTCAAGCGCGGTATTAAGACTGGAAAAATCAAGATTGTCGACAGTTGCAGCTAACTTCCCTTCCCGCCATTTCAAGTCGCTTTCAAAAACTTCCGGATGACGCAAGGCGGCGCCCTCGTCTGCGACTACGCGCGCAATCGATCCCGGGCTCTCGATCGCGCCGGCGCCTAACTTTTCCTGGAGCACTTGTTGTATCTGCTCCAATTCGCGCGCGCCCACCGACTCACAATCCAGCGCTTCCCAGACCTCGATGATCAGATCGCGCTTCGTGCGAGACCGCCACTCCCTATTTACTGGCTTAGAACGCATAAATGCCAAATCGTCCTGTGAATACCGGTATTCCCGTATCTGTGCGTACGTTTCCAAACTGACGCGCTTTCTTTTTTTAGGGTAGACTCAGATCGCTCCCCAGTCCAAGTTCCGGATTAAATCCGTGATCCAAACTATTAACGAAGTCAAAAGCAGCCAGCCGGTTGAAAGAGTAGGCGCGTTTCTCAACCGCGTCGCCCGGTTGTTTGGTGCAAAAGCCTTTCAGCCTCATCCCATTTTTCATGGGGGACATGCGCAAACGCTCGCCGCTTTCGCCTGGCCGCGCAACTTTAAGTCAGTCCGTGATGAAGAACGGCTTTTTCAAACTGCACCAGATGTAAAGGTCCTGGCTCGTTGCCGCTGGCAACGCGATCCCACTGACCATCCCACGATGATAATTTGGCACGGCATCGAGGGCTCGAGCGAGTCTACCTACATGCTGAGCACGGCGCAAAAATCATTTAGCGCGGGCTTCAACGTGGTTCGCATGAACCTGCGCACCTGCGGTGGGACTGAACATTTGACCTCCACAATTTATCACGGTGGTCTGACCGACGACCTGCGCGCCGTTGTAAGTGAATTGATCCAACAGGACGGCTTGTCCCGATTACTTCTGGTTGGCTTTTCGTTGGGAGGAAATCTGGTTTTGAAACTCGCCGGCGAGTATGGCGACGATGCTCCGAAAGAAGTGCTTGCCGCTTGCGCCGTCTCGCCTTCAATTGATTTGCAGGCCAGCGCAAAATTGATCTTGAAGCGCTCGAATTGGCTTTATCAGCAGGATTTCGTAAGACGATTAAAGCAACGGATGCGGCGTAAACATAAACTTTTTCCAGACGCCTATGATATCAGCGGCCTTTCGTCAGTGAGGACGCTGCGAGAATTTGACGATCGCTTCACATCGAGGGCCCATGGCTTCGACGGCGCTGATGATTACTACTATCGCGCCAGCTCAATTCGCGTCATTGATAAGATTCGTATCCCCACGCTGATCATTCACGCCGAAGACGATCCTTTCATCCCGTTCGCACCAATGCTCGATCCGGCAGTAACGACAAACCCGTACATCCTTCTTATCGCCACCAAGCAAGGTGGTCACGTCGCCTTCCTCTCCGCAAACTATCGCACATCTCTTTCCGATACGGATCGCTTTTGGGCTGAGAATCGAGTGGTGGACTTCTGCGAATTAGCGAACGAGAGCCTCTAGGGCAAACAGTTACGACCAATTTTACTTCTCAATTTGTTTAAGCAGGCGGGCGGCGTGGTTGCGGGTAATCAAGGGCAGGTGCTCGTCGGTGGTTATGTCCTTCAGCAGCGGCACTAACTGCTGCGGATCGGAGAGCGCATTGCGTTTGAGCATAGACTCCAATTGGTCCATGAGCTTGGGAGAGTTGAGTGGTTGATTCTCTCGCGCAATCGAAAGATCAAAGATCAGTATCGCCTGATCGGCGGCGCGGCGATATTCGCCGACCAATGCAGACGCATCTTTGTTGTTGGTCCAATTGAACTCGGCGGTACGTTTGCGCGCCTCCTGCTCCATTCGCAAATGCATGGTGCCGAGATGTGGATACTGCCGGGGCGATTGATAGTTCTCGTCTGAGTCAAGGAAACGCAGCGATTGCCAGAGGCCCAATATGCGCTCGGTGGCCGCGGCAGACAATTCCAGTGGTTCCTTGTACGGTTCTTCATTTGAACGTTCGAAGGTCACCCAGCCGTGGCCGCTTTCATCGTGTTCGATGACGATGTGACGGATGTAAAACTGCGGTTGTGTAAACTCATATGCGAACCGGACCGGCTTCGTGTCCGCCAACTTTTTCGGCGTAGCTACCGGGGAAATGGAAGGTTGTGCGGGGCGGTTGTTTTGCTTGGTTCCAGACGACTGTTGTGCAAGCGCAAAAGCCGCCGCGCTCAAAACCAGAAACGCAGCGGGGAGCAGCTTTGAATTGATGGTTAGTCTGTTCACTAATTGGAAAATGGCCTGGCCATTTTAACGAAATGGTTGGTTGCAGGGAAATGCGTAGGGTTTGCCTAAGAAGATTTGGCCGCGGATTTGCGCGAATGAACGCGGATCAGAACAAGGACGAGCGGTACAAGAAAATTGATAACCGTCAGAAATTATTTGGATTTTGTATCTGCGCGCATCCGCGTTAATCCGCGGCAAATTTAGCTTTTCGTTCTTTTACTTTCGGCAGGACATAGGTGGGCGCGCTGGGACAGGCAGGAATGCCTGTCCTACTCAAACCTCACCGATACCAATTTCGAAACGCCGACTTCTTCCATGGTCACTCCATAGAGAGCCTTGGCCATCTCCATCGTGCGCTTGTTGTGAGTGATCACAATGAACTGTGTGCTCGCCGACATCTGCGCGACCTTGTTCGTAAAGCGGCCGACGTTGGCTTCATCAAGCGGCGCGTCAACTTCGTCAAGCAAACAGAAAGGCGACGGACGATAATGGAAAATACCCAGGACCAGCGCCAACGCGGCCATCGCTTTTTCGCCACCGGAAAGCAGCAACACGTTTTGCAAACGCTTGCCGGGCGGCTGAGCGATGACATCAATGCCCGACTCCAGCACATCGTCGGCTTCAATCAAACTCATCTCGCCCTTACCGCCACCGAAAAGCTCCTGGAAGAGCTCGCTAAAGTTTTTGTTAATCTGTTCGAAGGCGTGACGGAACCGCTCGCGCGAACGGCGCTTAATCTCGCGCAGCGCTTCTTCTGTGGAAGCGACGCTGTCCACGATGTCCTGCCGCTGCGTGGTCAGGAACAACAGGCGCGCTTCATTTTCAGCCAACTCGTCCAGCGCCATCATGTTGACGCCGCCAAAGGCTTCGATGCGTGACCGCAATTCTTCAACGCGCGCGTGCGCAACATCGAGATCAAAATCGGCTTCGAGTTGTTGTTCCTGAGCAAGTTCTGCCAGCGATTGATTCAGTTCCGACGCGCAGTTTTCACGAACGAAAGTGAGTCGCGCCTGGGCTTCGGCACGTTGCACTTCGATCGCCGCTCGCGAATCGCGTATGTCGGCAGCGTGACGGTTCAAGTCGGAGAGTTGCGCTGCCAGCGCGTCAGCCCGCTGCCGCGCTCCTTCAAGCTGCGTGGTCAATGCTGCGATTTCCTGCTCTTCCCGCTCGCGCTCTTCAGCAACATTGTTCGCCTGGAATTCCAGATCTGCGATGGAGGCCTGCAGACCATTAATGCGCTCGGTGATTTCAACCAGTTCCAGGCGATGGCGTTCAATGCGTCCGGCAACGTCAGCGTATTCCGCTTCTATGCGCCGCAGTTCAGCAGCGGTGCTGCGCCTTCTTTCCGCGGCGGCAGCGGCGGCGGCTCGTTGTTCAGCCAGGGCTTCGCTTTCAATTTCGGCTGAACGCCGCGCCTCTGTCAGAACTGCAGTCGCGGCGGCCACGGCTTCACCCGCCGCCACGCGTGCTGACTCAGCTTCCTGCGCGTCGGCGAGGGCGGTGGTTCGTCGCTTATCGAGTTCGAAACGCTCCTGCTCAACTCGAGCGCTGTCGTCGGA
>WNFS01001324.1_pt1 | contig 27884 bp, 27 predicted proteins | sample 5400141 | NCBI WGS metagenome assembly WNFS01 (sample SAMN13153358, study PRJNA577476) | soil metagenome | isolation source: 60 cm saprolite under Madrone tree | place: USA:California | collected 2016-06-14
TGCGGAGGTAAGGGATTCCAGCCCGCGCAAAGCCCGCGATTGATCGAGTCTTCGCAAGCTTCGACCGCCGGGCGCCTCGCGGGGGCCTTGCGATTCAAGCCCTTGAAAAGACTCGTTTTCATTTTCGGTCAGGCTCTAAGGATACCCCTCACGGTCTCGCGCTCGACCTCGGCATTGAGGCCCGCAAGGTTCGTGGAGTTCGTGGTGCCGTGACCCATGAATTCCCAGCCGCGCTTCTTCATTTCTTCGACGGCTTTCGGGTAGACGTCGCAGACCTGCGAATTCAACGCGACGGTCGCCTTCACTCCCGCCTCGTCGAAGACATCGGCGATCCGCCACAAGCCGACCCGCATTCCATATTCCCGCCAGGCGTAGTTGAAGACGTCGGGCACATGGTTGGTGGGATTGGGGGTGATGCCGACCCCGGAGGCGGAGTCGTAGTGCCAGACTTCAACGTTGGGCGCGAACCAGATCGCGAGCGTGTTGTTGCCGGGCCACTTGAACGGTTTGCGCTCGGTGATGAAGGTGTCGTCGTAGCGCTCCGACCGGCGGATCGGCCGTGGCGGCGACTGCGCCGCGGCGATGCCGGACGCCAAGGCGGACGTCAGCAGGCCCGCCGTACCGGCCAGACACAAGCTTGTGGCAATGAATTCCCGACGGTCCCGACCATTGTTTCCCATGGCGCTGCCCTCCGGCTAACGATGTGACGAAGAGCGAGCCTACCATGCGACGCAGTCAAAATGAAAAAGCCGATTGGGATTGACTGTGGTAAGTTGCAGTTTGCCAACCAACGACGCAATTCGAGGAAACGCCAAATGAAATCCGGTCTCAGAGAGAGCCCATCGCAACGGCGTTGGCGCAATACCGCCGCAGTCGTGACCCTGATCGCGGCCCTCGCCGGCCCATCGGCAGCTGTTGCGCAAACGGGCGTGCCATGCGTGGCCCTCGCCGGCCGCAGCATCGATCCGAAGCTGATAGGCCTCGCGAGCGGCGCCGCCAGCGTCACTTCCGCCGCGATCGAGCGCATGCCGGCCTTGCCGGCGGCGGCCGAGCCGAGCGTCGCCTATTGCAAGGTGCTGGGCGAGATCGCCCCGCGTGACCCGGCGGCGCCGCCGATCCGCTTCGAGATCAACCTGCCGGAGAGCTGGAACCGCAAGGCGGTGCAATACGGCGGCGGCGGCTTCAACGGCGTGCTCATCACCGGCCTTGATCCGCTGCGCGATGCGCCGCTCGACACCCTGGCGCCGGTGGCGCGCGGCTTTGCCACCTGGGGCACGGATTCCGGTCACGACAACGCAAAGCTGCCGGAGATCCAGGCTTTCGCACTCAACGACGAGGCGCTCGAGAACTTCGCCTTCGCGGCCTACAAGAAGGTGCGCGACGCGGCGGTGGAAATCGCGCGGCTGCACTACGGCGAGGCGCCGCGGCGGGTCTATTTCTATGGCGGCTCCGAGGGCGGACGCGAAGGCCTGACGATGGCGCAGCGCTTTCCGGCCGATTTCGACGGCATCGTCAGCGTGGTGCCCGTGATCAACTGGGTCGGCCTGCAGGCCGCCGGCGCGCGTAATGGCATCGCCCTGATGGGGCCAGGCTGGGTCAGCCCCGCCAAGGTGAAGACATTGCACAAGGCCGTGATGGAGGCTTGTGATGCCCGCGACGGGCTCACCGACGGCATCGTAAGCCGCTACGCAAGCTGCGCGACCGTCTTTGACCCGCACAAACTGCGATGCGCGGACGGCCGCGATAGCGAGACCTGTCTCACCGACGCCCAGATCGCCGCCATCGAGACGATCCGCAAGCCTTACGTCTTTCCGTTTGCGCTTGCCAACGGAGTCACGTCCTATCCGGGCTACAACTATGGCGGCGAGGACCAGCCTGACGGCATGGTGGCGTGGTCGAGCGGGCCGAAGCCGCCCGTCTACCCGCTGCCGCCGCCAGCCGAGCAGAGCCGCGCCTGGTACTTCGGCGCCGGCGCGGTGCGCTATTTCCTCGCCGGCGACCCCAATCTCGACCCGCGCCAGTTCCGGCCCGAGGCTTTCAAGGCACGCATCGCGCGCATTTCGACCTTGATGGATTCGACTGATCCGGACCTCTCCCGCTTCGCGGCGCGCGGCGGCAAGCTGATCCTGAAAGAGAACATGTCGGATTTCGCCCAAAGCCCGTTCGCGGGAGTCGAATACTATAAGAGCGTCGTTGCCAAGCTCGGCCAAGGTGCCGTCGACGAGTTCGTGCACTTCTACGTCACTGCGGGCGCAAACCACGGCGGCACGGGCGTCAGCAGCGTCGATGGCGCGCCCCTGCCGCGTGGCGTCGATCTCCTCGCTGATATCGACGACTGGGTCGATCGGGGCGTTGCCCCGCACGCGCTTGTCCAGGTCGCCCAGGAGGCGAAGCCGCCCTTCGTCGTCACCGCTTCCCGGCCAATGTGCCGCTATCCGGCGTGGCCGCGCTACAAGGGAGAGGGTTCGCCGAAGGAGGCGGCGAGCTTTGCGTGCGTGACGGACCCGTAGGATGGGCCCGCGCTGGGACCGCGGGCGTCCCGCCGCCCCCCACCCTACCCTCCCCGCAAGCGGGGGAGGGTAGGGTGGGGAAGAGCGGGCAGGACGCCCGCGGTCCAACTCACTCTAACCCCGCGTCTGCGGCCGGTCCGGCCGCCACACCAAAAGCCGTCGCTCCACCAAGGTCACGGCCGCGTCGATCACGAGCACGAAGGCCGCCAGGATGAGCATGCCGGCGAATACGCCGGCGACATCGAATATGCCTTCGGCCTGCTGGATCAGATAACCAAGGCCGGCGGCAGAGCCGAGGTATTCGCCGACCACGGCGCCGACCACCGCGAAACCGACAGAGGTGTGCAGCGACGAGAACATCCATGACAGCGCGGAGGGCCAGTAGACATGGCGCATCAACGCCCGGTCGTTCATGCCGAGCATGCGGGCATTGGCGAGCACGGTCGGGCTCACCTCCTTGACGCCCTGGTAGACATTGAAGAATACGATGAAGAACACCAGCGTGACGCCGAGCGCGACCTTGGACCAGATGCCGAGGCCGAACCACAGGGTGAAGATCGGCGCCAGCACCACGCGGGGCAACGCGTTGATCATCTTCACGTAGGGATCGAACACCGCCGCGACAGCGGGCTTGCGGGCGAACCAGAAGCCGATCAGCACACCCGCGGTCGCGCCGATCGCAAAGGCGAGCAGCGATTCGGCGAGCGTCACCCACAGGTGCCGCCAGACAGCACCGCCCGCGAACAGCTTCGCGACCCGCGCCGCCACGTCGCCCGGGGTCGAGAAGAAGAACGGCGGCAAGACCGCAATGCCGAGATATTCGTCGGTACTCAGGACGTGCCACAGTCCCACCGCAGCCACGGCGACGATGACCTGGAGCAGGAGCAGCTTGGCGCGCGACATCGATCAGCGAACCCTTCGTTGGGTTTTCAATTTGAACAGCCCTCATCCTGAGGAGCGCGCTCTTGCGCGCGTCTCGAAGGATGGCAACGGGCACGGCCGAGCCAGCGGCCATCCTTCGAGACGCGCCGCAAGATGCGGCGCTCCTCAGGATGAGGTTCGTGAAATCCAGGCTTCGGTCCCTCATCCGGGCTACGCGTATCCCTTCAGCACCTCTGCCTTGAGTACCGCCCAGATCTCACGATGCAAGTCCTGGAACGCCTTTTCGTGCCTCACCTCGGCGATGTCGCGCGGGCGCAGCAGCGCCACCCTCCAATCGCCGATGATGCGGGCTGCCGGCCCCGCCGACATGATGACGACGCGGTCGGAGAGCGCAATCGCTTCCTCCAGGTCGTGGGTGACGAACAGCACGGCCTTGCGGTCGGCGCCCCACAGGTCGAGCAGCAGGTTGCCCATGATCTGGCGGGTCTGTGCGTCGAGCGGGCCGAACGGCTCGTCCATCAGGAGGATGCGCGGATCACGGATCAGCACCTGGGCGAGGCCGACGCGCTTTCTTTGTCCGCCCGAAAGCATGTGCGGATAGCGCGCCTCCAAGCCGGCAAGTCCGACCCGCGCCATCCATTCTTCCGCGCGCTTGCGTGCGTCCGCCGTCGGCGTGCCGCCAATCTCCAGGCTGATCGCAATGTTCTCGATGGCGGTCTTCCACGGAAACAGCGCGTCGGACTGAAACAAGTAGCCGGCAGTCCGGTTGAGACCTGTGAGCACCTTGCCGAAGACGTCCACCCGTCCGGACGACGGCACCAGTAACCCCGCCGCAACATTGAGAAGCGTCGATTTTCCGCAACCCGTCGGCCCCACAATGGAGACGAACTCGCCCTCTCCGACCGCGAGCGAGGTGTCTTGCACCGCCGTGTAGACGGCGCCGCCGGCAAGCCGGAACGCAACGGTAACGCCAGCCAGGGCGACCGACACGGCGGCCGCCTTGCTGGCGGCCACGTTGCTGCTGGTCGTGACTGCGCTGGTCACGCCGGTTGTCACTTCCTCACCCACCCTGCTGGGAGCGCGGGCGTCCCGCCCACTCTTTGACCGGCGAACGCCGGATGCGTCCGCTTTACGACCAAAGCGGGCGAGACGCCCGCGCTCCCAGGGGAGGGTACGGTGGGGGGACCGTTCTCACAAGAGCAGCCACTTCACCCAGCGCTGCACCCGCTCGCCGTTGAGGAAGGCGAGCACCGCCGGCTCCAGTACTTCCCGATCTCCCGTGCCGAGCGTCACCAGAGCGACAAAGACGTCGCAGCGGTCGTTGAATCCGATCGACAGGACACGTCCTGGCGCCGGGTCCGTTACGCCATAGGCCAGACTTCGGCCCTGCATCCACGCGACCTCGACGACATGGCCGGGGCCAAGCGCAACGGCATTGCCGTCGATCAACGGAAGGTCGCCGACCCGCTCCAGCTCGTCGTCGTCATCGACGCCGGTGGCGCATTTGCAGAAGCCGATCTTCGGTCGCAGGTAGACGTTGACCTCGACGCCGCACGCCGCCGGCTTGCATACGAAAGCCCGGCCGATACCCCATTGGTCAACCGGAAACGGCCACTTGAATTCCGTCCAGGCCGGCTCGAGTCCGGCCGGCGGTCGCGCCGGCACGCTATGGATCGCTCCCGGCGCAGCCATCAGGCAGATCCCTGCGACGGCGGCGCGAAGTGCCTGCTTCATGTCATTGCCCGACTGTGTCCGCCATTACTCAGGGGGCCGCGAACCCGGCCCCCATAATGTATCGCGGCCGTGCTGCCGCTTTGGCCAAGCGGCAACGGCCGACGCGACCTTACTTGTGGTCGTGGTCGTCGTCGTCTCTGTCGCCACGGCGAATCTGGCCGCGAATTTCGCCGGCCGGGAAGTTCGTGGTGTGGACGTTGGCGTAGGCGGTGTGGGTTTCGAGCAGAGTCACCAGCGCGTCGAAATCCCCCGCCGGCATGGCCTGCGCCGTGATCGCCAGCACGTTCGCGCCCGTGATGGTGCCGGTCACGGTACCGCCCCCGGCCGGACAAGGCTGAGTTCACGCCGGGCCATTGCTGAGGTTCGTGCAGAAAAACACCGTGACGCCACCGGCCGCGTGCCTTTTGCCGAAGTGAATGTGCGATTGCGTGACCGGCGCGGAGAGGCCGGAAAAGGTCAACTTGAATGTGATCGTGCGGGCCTTCCTGTTCAGATCCAGATCGAGCGTGCCGCTGCCTTTAGAAAAGATCGCCGCCGGGACCTCCTCGAACCCCACAAGTTTTGCCGAGAATTCAGTCGCATTGGCGTAGGCGCCGAACAGCATGAACGGAGCCGCCATCAATGTAGCCAGCAATTTGAGACGCATGACATCCTCCCTTGTACGGTGGCTGGACTTTCGCTCTGACTGGAATTTTCGCTGGCGCCGGAAAAACCGACCCAGAGCCCGACCCGATCACCCGCCCAGCGATCCCAAGCAAAGGCACCTTAACCCAAGATTGTGATCGTTTCATCTGACTTATAAGTCAGGATTTGCCCCGTAGCCCGGATGGAGCGCAGCGTAATCCGGGATAGGCTGACCCCGGATTACGCTGCGCTCCATCCGGGCTACGGGGCTGCCACGAGTTTTGCGCATGGCGCCGCCGTTGCGCGTCCAGATCGGCACAGGATCAGAGGCAACCCGGGCGGATCAATTCCGGCTCTTGTCGACCAGGGCCCGCTGTTTGATCCACGGCATCATCTCGCGCAGCTTGGCGCCGACATGCTCGATCGGGTGCTCGGCGAGCTTGGTGCGCATCGCCTTGAACGAGGTCTGGTTCACCTTGTTCTCCAGCATCCAGTCCTTGACGAAGCGGCCGGACTGGATGTCGCCGAGAATGCGCTTCATCTCGGCCTTGGTTTCCGGCGACACCACGCGCGGACCGGAGACATATTCGCCGTATTCGGCGGTGTTGGAGATCGAGTAGTTCATGTTGGCGATGCCGCCCTCATAGATGAGGTCGACGATCAGCTTTACTTCGTGGACGCACTCGAAATACGCCATCTCGGGTGCATAGCCGGCCTCGACCAGTGTCTCGTAGCCCGCCTTCATCAGCTCGACCAGGCCGCCGCACAGCACCGATTGCTCGCCGAAAAGATCGGTCTCGCATTCCTCCTTGAAGGTGGTCTCGATGATGCCGGCGCGGCCGCCGCCGATCGCGGATGCATAGGAGAGGCCGAGATCGTGGGCGTTGCCGGACACGTCCCGGTGGATCGCGAGCAGGCACGGCACCCCGGCGCCGCGCTGATACTCAGAGCGCACCGTGTGGCCGGGCCCCTTGGGGGCGATCATCAGCACGTCGACGTCGGGACGCGGCTCGATGAGGTTGAAATGCACGTTGAGGCCGTGGGCGAACAACAGCGCGGCGCCGTCCTTCAAGTTGGCATGCAGGTGATTGCGGTAGATATCGCCCTGCAATTCGTCGGGCGTCAGCATCATGACCACGTCGGCCCATTTGGCGGCTTCCGCCACCTCGAACACCTTGAACGTCTCGCCTTGCGCCTTCTTGACCCCCTGGGAGCCCTTGCGCAACGCCACCGCGACTTCCGTGACACCGGAGTCGCGCAGGTTAAGCGCATGGGCATGGCCCTGGCTGCCATAGCCGACGATGGCGACCTTCTTGCCCTTGATCAGGTTCAGGTCGGCGTCGCGGTCGTAATATACGCGCATGGTTGTTTACCCCATTTGGGCCTGATGGCCGCTTGTTTTGTGATTGGTGCTTCTAGGTTCGCTGCGCCGCTCCGGCAAGTCCGGGAATAGCAGAATTTTCGTTCCACGCCATCGAAAGAAGGTGGCGGGACTGCCAATGTTCGACATGCGCCCTGACCATGAACCGGTTGATGCGGTCAATGTCCGCAGCCCAGCTGCAAGCCTCCACCAGCGCCTGCAACCGTTCCTCGGCGCTCTCGATTAGCCGTAACGCCTCCTGCAGATCAATCTGACCGGACCGCACCGCTCGCAGTGTTGTCAAGTTCGGCTCGGCGACAGGCAATGTGAGCCGGCGATGCGTCATGAGTTCGATGCCCTCAAAGCCCAGTCGCAGTGCATGCATCGCAAACTTGGTGTCATAGCCATATTTAGCGACAAGCTCCGGCCGATTGACCGTGTGCGCACGCTCGCCTTTGAGCTTCATTTTCTGGGCAATAAGGTAACCGAGGAAGCGGTTTCCGGATTCTTTGCTGACGAATGCTTCGCGCATCCTGACGAGTTCGACGCCGAGTTGCGTCTTGCTGATGTGCGAAGGCAGCCACAGGAGAAGGATCACGCTTGGATTGCCCTTCGCCGCAAGACGGCAGAACTTGCGCAGGCTGTACATTGTCAGATCGAGATCGCCCGGCTGACTGCGCACGCCTTCCGGTTGGTCACGGTAGATATAGTGATCGCAGGGCGCCAGTCCGCAAACATTCTCCGGTGGCTCGACAAATACGCCCATTTCGTCGCGATCATCCTGCCCTTCTATGGCAGTACCATGCGTCGTCGAGCCAACGACACCGCGCAGGATTTCATTGTCGAGGGCGATTTCACGCTCGGACATAGTCTAGCCCTTCCGGCCGCGAATCGAATAAACACGGAACGGCCATGGAACACACAACGTTATGCCGCCGCATTGGCGACGTATCGTTTGACCTTTATCTGCTTTTCGCGTTTGCGAACCTGGGCTGCGTCGTAAGCGGCCTGGACGCGCAACATCAGATCGACCTTTGGCCCAAAAGCCTTTTCGATGCGCAGAGCCAGATCAGGCGAAAGCGATGCCCTCGCATTCACGACTGCCGACAGCGTCGCCCGGCGCACCCCGAGCAGACGCGCTGCCTCTGAAACACTGACGCCCAGGGGCTCCAGCACACTCCAGTAAAACACCTCGCCCGGATGCGATGGGTTCTTCATCGGCGTCAACCTCAATGGTAGTCCTCAAAGTCGATCTCGCTGACCACTGAACCCGCGATTCTGAAAGTCAGCCGATGATTACGCGTGACCGTGAGACTCCATATGCCTTTGCGGTCACCCTTGAGAGCGTGAAGCCGCCATCCCGGAAGCGTCGCCAGTTCGGCAACATTCTCGGCTTCCTCGATGGCGGTCAACATCGCGCGAAGCTTTGCCGCATGTTGCCGCGCGACTCCGCGCACCTCATCACGTCGCCAGAGCCGTTCAAGGTCCCTGTGACGAAAGCTGACGATGCGCATCGCGCTACGTACGCCATTACCGTACACGTGTCAATCGACATCCGTAAGACCAAATCACATCTGAGGCCCGCGGCAATAGCGAAGAGTGGGCCGGGGCCGCGTGAGGCACACTCGCGACCATCTTCAAAGATCAAGCCCCGCGCCTGGGAACCGGACGCTGGGCAACCTGCCAGTACATGCGTGATCAGGATTTACGATTTTCTGCGCCGCCAGTCCGACGCGGAGTGCGCGGCGAGGCCAAGTCGATCGGCCGAAACGCGATTAGCGCTATTGTGGAGCATTGCGGCTTGAGCCGAAAGGCGGCTACTCACGGGCAAGCTCGCTCTCACGCGCAACGCGCTCGTGCGGTTCGGAAATGCTCTTGATCCGATATTCAAACTCGCCGTCCCGCTCGGGCAATTGCTTGGTGACCACATAGCCGCCCTCGGCGGTGCCCCACTTCGTGGCCCTTGCGGCGAGCCTCACTCTCTCGCCTGCTCGAAACTTGTGCTCCGCCGGTGGATTGCCTTTCGAGCGCATGCGCGGATCCTCACACAACGGCAAGGCGTTTCCGTCAAACGTTAAGATAGCAGCGCCTGACCACATTTCCAAATCCGTCCGGATCGACTGGAACTGCTTGGGTCAGCCGATGTTTATCCAAGATTGGTTCGAATCAGCCGTCTCAAGCCAGCGGTGCAGCCGCGAGGAGAAGGAAATGCGATTGTTCCCTCGATCACTTGCCGCAGCGGTCCTGACTGCGGGATGTTATCTTTCCATCCCGACGGTGAATGGTCTGGCCCAATCCCCCCCGCCGGGTCCTTCTACCTCCGCACCGGACGTGTCGGATCAAAAGCTTAGTGCGACGGCGGCAGCGATGGAACGCGTCGTCAGTCTCCAGAGGAACTACCGGCAACGCCTCGCCGAAACGGAAGCACCCGCCGAGAAAGAGCGTATCGTCGCGGAGGCGAACAATGAGCTTACAAAGGCCGTGACCGAACAGGGTCTCTCGGTTGAGGAGTACACATCGATTTTGGATGCGGCACGAGACAACCCTGAAATTCGGGATAAACTTATTCAGCATATTCGGCCTTCGGACAAATAGCCGCTATGGGCCGACATCCGTTATGAAACTGAATTCCACGCAGGTCGAACAAACGCTGACCCAGTTTGAAGCTCACGTGATCCCCGAGGACCATCCGCTGGTTCCGAAATTGAACGAATTGTTCGGCGACCACACGTTCTTCCTCGACGGCAAGGGATTGAATGTCGTAGAGCCGAACGAGAGTGTCCACGCGGGCGCGCCGGCAGGGACGGTGGTAAATCTTGCCAACTGGAGCGATGCGGAGTGGACCAGTCTGACGCCCCACGAGCCGGAGCCGACGGAAGTCGTCGTCGTACTTGGCAGTAAACAATGATCGGTTGGACCATCATTCATCTTCCGCCGCAAGCTCGGACAAACTGCGACACGACCCGCCTCACATTCCCTCCGGCCCCCGCGCGATCGCCACGATGCCGGTGCGCGACACCTCGACGAGGCCCAGCGGCAGCATCAGGTTGATGAACTGATCGATCTTTTCCGACCCGCCGGTGATCTCGAACACGAAGCTTTCCGTGGTGGCGTCGACCACCCGTGCCCGGAACGCATCGGAGAGCCGCAGCGCCTCGACCCGGTTGTCGCCCTTGCCCCGCACCTTGACCATGGCGAGCTCGCGCTCGATCGCCGGGCCCGCGATGGTCATGTCGACCACGCGATGAACCGGCACCATGCGGTCGAGCTGGTTCTTGATCTGCTCGATCACCATCGGGGTGCCGCGCGTCATGATGGTGATGCGCGACAGGTGCTTCTCGTGCTCGGTTTCCGAGACGGTGAGACTCTCGATGTTGTAGCCGCGTCCGGAGAACAGGCCGATGACGCGCGCCAGCACGCCCGGCTCATTGTCGACGATGACGGCGAGGGTGTGGGATTCGATCGCCTCTTTCACTGTGGCGGCGGGGTAGTGGGTGGTGCTCGCGGTCGTGTTCACGGGATCATTCCTGTAGTTGCGCGGCGTTTGTGCGGTTACGTGCGCTTGCTCCGCAGGCGTGTCATCGCCCGCGAAAGAGCGTGCCAAATAATCTGACCTCATCCTGAGGAGCGCCGCTTCTTAGCGGCGCGTCTCGAAGGATGGCCACCGGCTCAGCAGTGCCTGTTGCCATCCTTCGAGACGGCCGCCCATCCTTCGACAAGCTCAGGAGGGCGGCCTCCTCAGGATGAGGGCTTGCGATTTCTTCACACGCTCACACCATCACCTTCCCCTCCTCCGTGATGGCATCCTCCAGGCTCTGCGCTGCGTCGCCGAGGATCATCTCGTTGTGGGCCCGGCCCGACGGGATCATCGGGAAACAGTTCTCCGCCGGGTCGACCACGCAGTCGAAGATCACCGGCCGCTTCACCTCGATCATCTCCGCAATGGCGGCGTCGAGATCGGCGGGCTTCTGGCAGCGGATGCCGACCGCGTGATAGGCCTCGGCGAGCTTGACGAAATCCGGCAAGGCCGCCGTGTAGCTCTCCGAATAGCGCCCGCCATGCAACAGCTCCTGCCACTGCCGCACCATCCCCATGTACTGGTTGTTGAGGATGAAGATCTTGATCGGCAGCCGGTACTGAACGGCGGTCGACATTTCCTGCATGGTCATCAGCACCGAGGCTTCGCCGGCAATGTCGATGACGAGTGAATCCGGGTGGGCCATCTGCACCCCGACCGCCGCCGGCAGCCCGTAGCCCATGGTGCCGAGCCCGCCGGAGGTCATCCAGTGGTTCGGCTCTTGAAAGCCGAAGAACTGCGCCGCCCACATCTGGTGCTGGCCGACTTCGGTGGTGATGTAGACGTCGCGGTCCCGGGTCGCCGCATAGAGCCGCTCGATGGCGTATTGCGGCTTGATGATGTCATCTGATGCCCGGTAGGCCAGCGACTTTCGCCCCCGCCATTTTTCGATCTGGCTCCACCACGCCTTGAGGGCGCCGCGGTCCGGCGCCGCGCGCATTTCGCGCCACAGCCGCACCATGTCGTCGAGCACGTGCGCGCAGTCGCCCACGATCCCGATATCGACCTTGATGTTCTTGTTGATCGAGGATGGATCGATATCGATGTGGATTTTGCGCGAATGCGGCGCGAAGGCATCGAGCCGTCCGGTGATGCGGTCGTCGAACCGCGCCCCGACGCACACCATCACGTCGCAGTCGTGCATGGCGAGGTTTGCCTCGTAGGTGCCGTGCATGCCGAGCATGCCGAGCCATTGCGGGTCGGCGGCCGGGACCGCGCCGAGCCCCATCAGGGTCGAAGTCACCGGAAAGCCGGTGAGGCGGAGGAACTCGCGCAGCAGCCGCGACGCCGCCGGCCCGGAATTGATGACGCCGCCGCCGGTGTAGAACAGCGGACGCTTCGCCGCCCCCATCAGGGCGACGGCCGCCTTGATCTTGTCGCTGTCGCCGTCGAGCTTCGGCCGGTAGCCGCGGTGCGGAAATTCGTTCGGCCGCGAGTAGGCGCCGGAGGCGAACTGGATGTCCTTGGGGATATCGACCACCACCGGGCCGGGCCGCCCGCTCGAAGCCACATAGAACGCCTCATGCAGCACGCGCGGCAGGTCGGCGATGTTCTTGACCAGGTAATTGTACTTGGTGCAGGGCCTCGTGATGCCGACCGTATCGCACTCCTGGAAGGCGTCATTGCCGATCATGTGGGTCGGCACCTGGCCGGTGATGCACACGAGCGGGATCGAGTCGCACAGCGCGTCGGTCAGCCCGGTGACCGCATTGGTGGCGCCCGGCCCCGAAGTGACCAGCACGCAGCCGACCTTGCCGGTCGATCGCGCATAGCCCTCGGCCGCATGCACGGCGCCCTGCTCATGGCGCACCAGAATGTGGCGCACCTTGTCCTGGTGGAACAGCGCGTCGTAGATCGGCAGCACCGCTCCGCCCGGATAGCCGAACACATGTTCGACGCCCTGATCGGCCAGCGCCCGGATCACCATCTCGGCGCCGCTCATCTGGGCGCCCGGGAGCGCGGGGGTCTCGCCCGCATCTGCGGAGGACTGAACCGCGGGCGTCCCCCCAATCCTGCTCTCCCCCGCATGCGGGGAAGGGTGGGTCCCGCCTGTGCCTGGAACAAGGGCCACCGCGGGCTGGGTGGTGGCTGGCCCCGACTCATGAGGTTCGATCTTTCGGGAGCGGCTACTTTCGATTCCCATCGGGATTACTCCGGCTACTCTAGTCTCAACGATGGATGGATCGGCTGGAGATGTTTCGGGCATTAAAAAAGGGCCCCGAAGGCCCTGATCGCGCATCGCCTCGTTCGTGGGCGGTTACCCGCCCCCGGCGATGCGCTCTCTAAGTACGATAACAAAATTGCTCATGGCAACCCTGTACAGTTACTTTGTTGCGTCACTTTGGAGCTAAAGCAGTGCGGCTGTCAAGCTTTTTCGTGATGCGCCGCAGCAGGTTTTTTTGCCACAGTTGTGGCAAAGCGCGGATCATCAATCATATATGAAGCGTTAGATGGTTAATCGAGCATGATTTTTCCCCAGTCATAGGAAGCAGCATTGGCAACGCCTTCGAAAGAGGCCCGTGAACGGGCGGAACTCAAGTTCAGGAAAAAGGAAGTCGAGGCCCGCGAGGCCACCAAGGCTATGGCGGACTATAAGGCCGGCCTCGTCGCGCAGCGCGAAAAGACTGCCCGGCTGAGGGCCTTGCGCGAAGCCAAGGAAGCCGCCGACGCGGCCGCGAAGGCTGCGGCGAACGCGGCTGGGGTCAGAGACGCAACGGAGGCAAACGGCAACAAGGTGAACGCCAGGAAGGCGCCTGATCCTGTCAATCCGGTCAAGAGGTCGGCTAGGAAGCAGGCGGTGGCTGCGGAGAGGGCAGAGTAGCGTTCGATCTTCGGAATTTTCTACAAATTTGATTGGTGCGGCCGCGCTGCGCCAGTTTGCGATTTAGAACATATCTGGAACATTGCAGAGGTCCCTTGTCGCTGCAATGAAAGTGCGCAGACAATCGCCTGATGACGAATCAGGCCGGGCCTATGTGGAAGACCAAGCGCGTCGACGACCGGGAGATGTCCATCACGCCGGGCGCTGCTGCGCACGATCTCGTCAGCTTCTCCAAGGGTCGCCGCTTCGCGACTATTCTCGCTGATCCGCCGTGGCAATTCACCAACAAAACCGGGAAAGTCGCGCCGGAGCACAAACGCCTGTCGCGCTACGGCACCATGAGGCTCGACGAAATCATGGCGCTGCCCGTTGCGGAATTGGCGGCGTCGACATCCCACCTTTATCTGTGGTGCCCGAACGCGATGCTGCCCGAAGGGCTCGCGGTGTTGAAAGCGTGGGGCTTCACTTACAAAGCCAACGTCGTTTGGCACAAAATCCGCAAGGACGGCGGCTCGGACGGTCGCGGTGTCGGGTTCTATTTTCGCAACGTCACCGAACTGATCCTGTTCGGCGTGCGCGGCAAGAACGCCCGCACTCTGGCGCCGGGACGACGGCAGGTCAATTTGCTGGCGACCCGCAAGCGCGAGCATTCGCGCAAGCCTGACGAACAATACGAAATCATCGAAGCGTGCAGCCCCGGACCTTTCCTTGAGCTATTCGCACGGGGAAACCGCGAGGGTTGGGCGACATGGGGCAACCAGGCGGACGATGACTACCGGCCGACGTGGAAGACTTATGCACATCATTCGAGGGCCGTAGGGCGGATGAGCGAAGCGTAATCCGCCGCTCCCACGGTCAACGCGGCAGGTTGCAACGAACCGACCCTCTACGCGCTCTTGCGATCGTTGCTATGTGATACATTTGGATGAAAGCGCGAGTCGCGGAGGCACCGATGAAGTTCACCCGCATAACATCCGACCCTCGCCAGATGGGCGGAATGCCCTGCATTCGCGGCCTCCGCATTCCAGTGGCGACCGTCGTCGGCATGATCGCCGAGGGGATGACCGGAGACCGAGATACTGGGCGCCTATCCGGATTTGGAAGGCGAGGATATTCATGAGGCGCTTCGGTATGCAGCGGAGGCGGTGCGGGAACGCGCCCTTCCGCTCACCGTCCCGTGAGATTCCTCATTGACAATGCACTGTCGCCCGTTTTGGCGGAACGGCTGCGCCAGAACGGACACGATGCTGCGCATGTTCGCGACTACGGCATGCAGGCGGCCAGCGACGAAATGATTTTCGACCGCGCTGCGGCTGAGGGCCGTATCCTCGTTTCGGCTGTATCTGTCAGAGAGCCAGCAGGTCCGTTCCTAGCCACTATTGGAAGGTGTGCGGCGCACCATGCCGACCCTCAACGCTTTAACGTCTAGGAAATGACCCCGTGAAATAACTCGTCGAATGATGGCATCAGGCAACTAATTTGGATAACATTCAAATAAGCAGCAAGCTGTCAATTCGTAACACGCGGGAATGCCAGTAGAGACCCTCATGCCCCCCCGATCAAGCGATGAACATCCGCGTCCCGAATCGGGACCGCGGTCCCCTTCACGGCCAGCAAGCGTTCCCACAAATTCGCTGAGGCCGAACCCTCACAATCCCCGCATGCTATTTGATGAACTCCCCCTAAAGACCTTGGAAAATTCTATCAAAAAAGTGGGAATTCTTGTTCCGCTTACCGTTTATCGAGCTAAGGGTTCTGATAAATACACCATTCTCGATGGACAGCGCCGTTGGATATGTGCACAGCGGCTGAACCTCGCCGAGGTGCCGATCAATGAAGTCGCTGAACCGTCAATTGCCCAAAATATCGTTACGATGTTTCAAATTCATAAACTTCGCAAAGATTGGGAGCTAATGCCAACTGCATTGAAGCTCGGCGTATTAATGGATGAACTGAAGGAAAAGAGAGACAAACAGCTTGCTGAGCTTACTGGTCTTGACGTTGCAGTAGTCAGCAGGTGCAAAAAGCTGTTGTCCTATCCTCGACGTTATCAAAATATGATGCTTTTTTCTGATCCAGAGGACCGCATAAAGGCAGACTTTTTTATAGAGCTCTATCCTGTTCTTCACGACAGGTTAGTCAGAAGTTCGAATTGGTTCAATCAAAACCATGTGATTGATCGCTTTCTCTTTAAGTATGAAAATAAGCTATCCGGATTTAAGGCAATAACCGATTTTCGTAAGATTAAGCAGTACCTCGCCGCAGCTCGCATCGCAAGTCAGGAAAAAACGATCACTACTCGTTTGAGAACGTTTATAGACGATGACAAAAAAGAGATTTCCTATCTCGAGATTGACGTTGCGCGTATCCGACGGGAAGCTACTGCCATTGTTAGACATGTGGAGCGGTTGACCACCGCTCTCACCGATTTGGACGTAGATGAGTTCCTCGGTGAAGAGGAGCTTTGGGAGCACCTCGAACGGTTGATGGCCGCCTTAAAAAAGAAACTCGCTGCGGCTGATAGGCGACTAGGATGAGGGCGCCAAGGCAGCGAGGTGCTCCAATTGACAAGCACCGAATTGGCGAATGGATCGGTAGATTTCGATTCTATCGCGCTCCGCCTGATGAGCCAGCTATAGTTGCGTGGCTCGCGAGATTTGGCGATGCAGATAAGGATTTAGCAGCAAGGATACTGGATTGTGTCGAGGTTATTTCCGAAGCGACCATTCAGAAGGCCTATAAGCAAGCTCTGGAAAGCGTAGAGGGTTGGCATCGTGATGGAGCCCAGCGCGACGGGCGGTGGGTCTTCACGGGATTTAGTGGTCCAGGTGAAAGTGGGATGGCCATGTTGCGGGTATTCAGAGAAGCTAACCGCCTCACGGAGGCAAAATATAATAGACTATTCGTAAGTATGATTGATATCCCATCGCTTAGGCTGTCGGCGGAAGATACCGTTGTTCTAGTTGACGATTTTGCAGGTACTGGCCGACAGATATGCAGAAGATGGCCAACACTGACAGAACTTATAGCTTCTGATGCAAGATGTCTTTTGGTACTTACGGCAGCAACAGTTGAAGCGCTCGAGAAAATAAGGGCGAGCACAGAGCTCGAAATTTTCTCTCAACACGAAATTCAAAAAAATGAAAATGTGTTTTCAACAGAGTGCCGTAGATTTTCTACTGGTGACAGAAATGCCATATTGACATATTGCAGTCGCGCAGATCAAAAGAATCCACGAGGGTTCGGCGACTGCGGGCTGTTATACGTGCTTAGTCATAAAACGCCGAACAATTCGATTCCGGTTCTGCACGCGAACCATCACCGCTGGGTTGGACTCTTTCCGCGAAGTCTCCAAATGGCCGATTAGATGACAGCGTGTTTTACCTATATGGGCACCAAAAGACGCATCTCGGGGAGCGTCGCAGAGGTCATTGCTCGCGCCCAGCGGGGTCCATTGCTGGACCTTTTTGCTGGCATCTCTGCGGTTGGCTCAGCGGTAGCGCCGAATCGCAATGTTTGGTGCAATGATGTGCAGTATTTCGCTCATAGTCTCGCGACGGCGATGTTTTCTTCGCGGCAAGGGCCAAATGCAAGGCCGGCAACTATTAGCGAGGTTGAGACGTTAGCGCATGCAAATGCAAGAAAGCTGAATTCAGAATTATTTGATCTCGTTTCGGAGGAGGATCGAGTTATCGCGGATGGCGGCTTTGAGCGTGGTGCCCGCTTAATGGATAAGTTAATCAAGTTATCGACATCTGAGCAAAGTTATCGATTGCGTCGCATGCATCGACACACATCCTTCCCCAGGCCTTATCGCCTTTTCGCGATCACATACGCTGGAGGATATGTTGGAATTAGACAGGCAATCGAACTTGATTCTTTGAGGTACGCGTTGGATCAATTGCGTATGGATAAGGTGGTTAGCGAAGAGCAACATAGATGGTTGCTTCTTGCGTTGTGCAAAGCGTTAGCAAATATCGCGAATACAACAGGGCATTTTGCTCAATATTTATCGGTCAAAGAGAATACTTATCAGCGGCTTCTTGCCAAGCGGCGCAGAAGCATATTCTCGGAGTGGCGGAATGCGCTTGAAAAAATGGCTCCGGAAGGAACTCCCAAGTGGAGAAATGGAAATTTAACGTTCAGGATGGAAGCAAATCGGCTTTTGAAGAACCTTCCTTCGTTGAAAGTGCGCCCCTCCGTTATATATGCCGATCCCCCATATACTCGCGATCACTATTCACGATATTATCATTTACTTGATACACTAATACTATATGATTATCCCGATCCGTTTGGAAAGGGGCAGTATCGGTCTGATCGATTTACGTCTGATTTTTCGATCCGATCGAGAGTGGAAGGCGCATTTCTCGACTTAGTGTCGAGCGCAGCTGATTTAGGCTGTGATCTTGTCATTAACTATCCGGAAGTAGGTCTGCTTGACGACCCAAGGAATTGTCTATTACGGATTCTAAAACAATATTTTAGCCGCGCTGAGATAGCGCTGACAATTGCGCACGAACATTCATCGCTGGGCGCTTCAAAGGGATTAGAAAAATCACCAGTGACCGAGTTAGTGTTTTATGCGCATTAGAGGTTCTTCCGATAATTTCGCATCACTCCCTCCCCACCGCCCTTAACACCCCCTCCGGCATAATCGGCACCTCCGTGATCTCCCGCGCCCCCAGCACCCGCAGTGCGTCGTTCACCGCGTTTGCCACCGCCCCGGTCGCGCCTGCGGTGCCGGCCTCGCCGGCGCCTTTGGCGCCGAGCTCGGAATCGGCCGTCGGCGACACCACGTGGCCCACTTCGATATCCGGCATCTCGGCCGCCATCGGCACCAGGTAGTCGGCCATGCTGCCGTTGAGCAATTGCCCGCGCGCGTCATATTCGCACCTCTCGAACAGCGCCGCGCCCAGGCCCTGCACCACGCCGCCGCGCACCTGTTCGTCGACGAGCTGCGGGTTGATGACGGTGCCGCAGTCCTCGATGCACCAGTGCTTGAGCAAAGTCACACGGCCGGTCTCGATGTCGACCTCCACGTGGCTCGCCTGGATGCCGTTGGTGAAGGCGAACGGCCACGCTTTCGGCACGTAGTGGCGGGTGGCGACGAGCTCGGCCTGGAAACCGGGCGGCAAGGTGTCGGGGCGGAAGTAGGCGATGCGGGCGATCTCGTCGAGGCCGATGCGCTCGCGACCGTCCGCGCGGTCGACCACGATGCCGCCCCGGATGTCGAGGCTCTTGGGCTCCGCCTGCAACACCTGACCGGCCACAGCCAGCACGTTCGCGCGCAGCGCCTTGCCGGCCTGCCAGGCCGCCTCGCCGCCGATGCCGGCCGCGCGCGACGCCCAGGTGCCGCCCCCATAGGGCACGTTGTCGGTGTCGCCGGTGATGACGCGCACGCGCTCGATCGGCACCCCGAAGCTCGACGCCACGCATTGGGCGATCACCGCCTCGGCGCCCTGGCCCTGCTCGGTGACGCCGGTATGGCAGAACACCGCGCCGGCGGCGTCGAGCCGCACGGTGGCGCCGTCCTGGGCCGAGATGCGGGCGCCGCCGATGCCGTAGAACGCGGCCGACGGGTTCGTCACCTCGATGAAGCTCGCAAAGCCGATGCCGCGATAAATCCCCTGCGCCCGCAAACGCGTTTGCTCGGCGCGCAGGCCGGCGTAGTTCATCATGGCGTCGAGATGCGCCAGCGCCTCGTGATGCGACAGCTTCTCGAAACGGATGCCTGACGGGCCCTGGGCCGGATAGGCGTCGTCCGGGATGAGGTTGCGGCGGCGCAATTCCAGCGGGTCCATGCCGATGCGCGCAGCGGCGAGTTCGACCAGGCTCTCGGTGACGTGCGTGGCGATCGGATGGCCGACGGCGCGGTACTGGCACATCACGTTCTTGTTTTGGAACACCACGCGGGCGAGCGCCCGGTAGTTTTTGCAAGTGTAGGGGCCGCCGACGAGGTTCACCACCTGGTTGGCCTCGATGCCGGAGGTGCGCGGATAGACCGAATAGGGGCCGATGCCGGTGAGGTCGTCGATTTCCCACGCCGTGATGGCGCCGTCGCGGGTGATGCCGATTTTGGCGTGCACGCGATGGTCGCGGGCATGGATGTCGGTGACGAAGCTCTCGGCACGGTCGGCCACGAACTTGACCGGGCGGCGCAACAGCTTTGCGAGCGCCGCGGTCGCCATCTCGTCCGCGTAGGTGTGGACCTTGATGCCGAACGAGCCGCCTACGTCCTTGGTGATGACGCGGACCTGGTGCTCTTCCAGCCCCAGGTGCTTGGCGAACAGGTTCTGCATCATGTGGGGCGCTTGCGTGCCGTGGTAGACGGTGAGCCGCTCATCGCCCGGATTCCAGTCCGCCACGATGGCGCGCGGCTCGTTGGTGACGCCGGTGTGGCGGCCGAACCGGAAGGTCGCCTCGACGATCTCGTCCGCCTGCGCAAAGCCGCCGTCGGGATCGCCGGCCGTATGGCGGCGCTCGAAGCAGAGATTGTCGCCGAGCGCCGGATGGATCACGGGCGTTGCCTCATCGAGCGCGGTCTCGGGATCGGTGACGGCCGCCAGCTCCGCGTAGTCCATGATAACGAGCGCACGCGCATCCTCGGCCTCGGCCCGCGTGCGGGCCACCACGGCGGCCACCGCCTCGCCCTGCCAGCGCGCGACATCGATCGCGATGGCGTGCTGGGGCGCCGATTTGATGCCCTTGAGGTGGGTGAGCACGCCGACCCACGGCGTGATGACTTTTGCCAGCTCGGCGCCGGTGACCACCGCGATCACGCCCGGCGCGGCTTTTGCGGCCGTCGTGTCGATCGCGGCGATGCGCGCATGGGCGTACGGCGAGCGCACGAACGCCACGTGCGCCATGCGCGGCAGCGTCACGTCGCTCACGTACTGCCCGCGCCCCTGGGTGAGCCGCGCAAGGTTCGGCCGCGGCACCGCGCGGCCGATGTAGGAGTTCGGCCGGTCGAGGGCCGTGAGTTCTGACGGAAGGTCGGGGGTGATTTTCATCGGGCACCCTGGGAGCGCGGGCGTCCCGCCCGCTGTTCGTCCAAGGGCGCGCTCCACCCTCCCCTGGAGGGGGAGGGTCGGATCGCCGAAGGCGATCCGGGGTGGGGTGACAGCAGCGCAGCAAATGTTGAAGCGCTGTCACCCCCACCCGGCCCGCTGACGCGGGCCGACCTCCCCCCTGCAGGGGGAGGTGAAGAAGAAGCGCTTGCTGCTTTGTGGTCGGTCTCGCCTCCCGCTTGCTCCTCTGGAAGCGGGCGGGATGCCCGCGCTCCCAGCCGCATCCTCGCCACCGCTTCGACCGCATCGACGATGGCCTGATATCCCGTGCAGCGGCAGTAGTTTCCCGACAGATGCGCCCTGATCTCCTCCCGGCTCGGCACGTCGCCTCGCGCCAGCAGCTCCTGTGCGGCGAGCAGCATGCCGGGCGTGCAGAAGCCGCATTGCAGCGCGTTGCGGCGCACGAACGCCTCCTGCAGGTCGGCGATCTCGCCGGTATCCGACACGCCCTCGATGGTCTCGACCCGGCTGCCGGCGCATTGCACCGCGAGCACGAGGCAGCCGCGCACCGTCACGTCGTCAAGCCGCACCGTGCACGCCCCGCACACGCCCTGCTCGCACCCCACATGGCTGCCGGTGAGGCCAAGCCGTTCGCGAAGAAAATCGACGAGCGACGTGCGCACCTCCACGGTCTCGCGCACCTCCTCGCCGTTTACCGTGAGCGCGATGGAGCGGACGTGTTCGGTCATGGCCGTCGCGGTTTCTCCCCTTGGCGCGAAGCGGATTTTCGATCGGGATATGTCGGCGCTTCTCCCCGGGGCGAAACCGCACGCCGCCGGCGCGCCGGCATTTAGACAAAACGAACTCCGCTTAAAAAAGCAAGCAAATTCAAGCGTATCGAGCCACCCACCGGGAAGGCCCGAAAAAGCGCGGGGCGCGAGGCCCGGTCACACCGCCGGATAGCCCCGCACTTTGCGCACGATGTCAAGGGCGCGCCGCAGCAGGTTCGCCGACGCCTCCGGAGTGCGGAAGGCGGCGTGGGGTGACAGCGTGACGTTGTTGAGATGCGCGAGCGGATGATCGGGCTTGATGGGCTCGGCATGGAACACATCGAGCCCGGCGCGGCCGATGCGGCCCGACGCCAGTGCGTCGATCAACGCCGCCTCGTCGACGAGCGCGCCGCGCGCGGTGTTGACCAGGATGGCGCCCGGCTTGATGCGGGCCACGCGGGCGGCATCGAGGAAGCCGCGGGTCTCGTCGGTGAGCGAGAGGTTGAGCGAGATCACGTCGGCGCGCGCGAGCAGGTCCTCGATCGGCACCTGCGTCACCCCGGCCTCCGGCCGCGGCGTGCGGTTCCAGCCGATCACCGTCATGCCGATGCCGGCGCCGATGCGGGCGACCTCGCGGCCGATGCCGCCGAGCCCGATGACGCCGAGGGTCTTGCCGAGAAGCTGCACGCCTTCGAGCGGCCCCCAGGCGCCGCCGCGGACCTTGCGGTCGGACAGCGCGATGTCGCGGGCGCAGGCGAACATCAGTGCAATGCTGTGCTCGGCAACGGCCGTGTCGCCATAGCCGCGATAGGTGTGCACCGTGATGCCCAGCGCGGCCAGCGCCGGCAGGTCCATGTAGCTCGAGGCGCCGGTGCCGCAGAACACGATGTGACGGAGCGATTTGCATTGCGCGATCTGCGCGGTCGGCATGTAGGAGTGATCGTCGATGCAGATCTCGTAGCCGTCGAGGAGGCGCGGCAGGTCGCCGGCCTGGAACGCATGGAGGTTGACCGTGACAGGGGGATCGTCGGTGCGATGCACCTTGCGGAAGACTTTTTCCAGTTGCGCGCCGCAGTCGATGAAGAGGGTTTTCATGGAGCGATGAGGTCCTTCTTTTTCCCCTCCCCCGCAAACGGGGGAGGGAGTCATCTCGCCACCACGGGCCGCGCCGCGAGGGTCGGCTCGCGCACCGGCACGCCGGCAAAAGCCGAGCCTTCCTCGAACCAGCTCTTCGGCGCCGGATGCCCCCACAGGGTCTGGCGCTGCGGATCGCGCAGCGACCAGCGGATTGGCTTAAGATCGGGATCGACCGTGAGATAATCGCTCGTGAACAGCTCGATGCGGTGGCCGTCCGGGTCGCGCACGTAAAGGAAGAACGCATTGGAGATGCCGTGCCGGCCGGGTCCGCGCTCCATATGGGCGAGCCACCCGGAGGTCGCCATCACGTCGCAGATGTGCAGGATGTCGGTCGTACTGGCTGTCCATAGCCCGACGTGATGGAGCCGGGGCCCCATGCCGTTGGTGAAGGCAAGGTCGTGGACGTTGCCCTTGCGGTGCAGCCACACGGCCCACAGCTTGGCGTCGTCCTCGTCGGTCTCGGTATATTCGGTGAGGCGGAATCCGATCTCGGTGTAGAAATCGTAGCTCGCCTGGACGTCGGGGGTGAAGCAATTGATGTGGTCGATGCGCTGAATGCGCGCGCCCCGATGGGCGGCATAGTGCTGCAGCATCGACGGGACCTGGTCCATTCGCGCGTAGAATTCGAGCGGGGTCCCGAACGGGTCGGCGGTGCGCAGGGTGCGGCCCTGGTGCGGAACATCCGGAAATGCCACCGGGAGGTTGCGGCGCGCGAACCACGCGGCGGCTTGGTCGAGGTCGGTTTCGCTCGCGAGCTTGAAGCCGAGCGCATGGATTTCCGCAGCGCCGGCTTGCCGCAGCACAATCGAGTGATGGTTGCGCTCCTCGACGCCGCGCAGATAGAGCGTATCCGTGTCCTGTGCGGTTTCCAGGAGTCCGAGGCACTCGACGTAGAACGCGCGGGCGTGGTTAAGGTCGCGAACGCCGAACGCGACGTGGCTCGCCCGCACCACGTTGAATGGGGGCGCGAGATTTGGCTTAACGAGCGGCATGCCGCCGGCTCCGCATTGCCGCCCGGCAAACGCCGCTGCTGCCGGCGGTCCGAGGCGGGTGTTGTTCGGTCATCCGTGGTCGATTTTCAAATTTCGGTGGATATGGCGGCAAGGTGGGCATATTGCTATGCCCCCACCTTATCCTGGGACCGCGGGCGTCCCGCCGGCCCCCACCCTACCCTCTCCGCTTGCGGGGGAGGGTAGGGTGGGGGAAGAGCGGGCGGGACGCCCGCGGTCCCAGAGTAGCGTGGGAGCGGCGCATGACGTCGAAGATTTTGGAGCGCGGTTATGCGTCTGGCAAGCTATATCGCCAACGGGCGAGCGAGCTTCGGGGCCGTGGTTGGCGGCGGGGTGGTGGATTTTCGGGTGCGGTTCGGCGCGCGCTTCGCGACGCTCGTCGACCTGATCCGGGCCGAGGTGATCGACGAGGTGCGCGCGGCGGTTGCCGGCATGCGGCCCGACTTTCCGCTTTCCGCCATCGAGCTGTTGCCGCCCCTGCTGGCGCCGGAAAAAATCCTCTGCATCGGCATTAACTACGCCAATCGCAATGCGGATTTCAACGACCCCGACACGCCGAAATATCCCAGCATGTTCTATCGCCATCCGGGCTCGTTCGTGGGCGCCGGCCAGGCACTGGTGCGTCCCCGCGTGTCGGTGCAGTTCGACTATGAGGGCGAGATCGCCATGGTGATCGGCCGCGAAGGCCGTCATGTCCCCAAGGAGCGCGCTCACGATTACATCCTCGGCTACACGCTGTGCAACGAAGGCACCGTGCGAGACTGGCTGCGCCACGGCAAGTTCAACGTCACCCAGGGCAAGAACTTCGATCGTTCCGGCAGCATGGGCCCGTTCATCGTCACAGCCGATGAGATCGATTCCGGGAAGCCGATGCACCTCACCGTCAAGGTCAACGGCGAAGTCACCCAGGACGACGATACGGCAAGCATGATCTTCTCCTTCGCTGACCTCATCGCCTACGTCACGACTTTCATGACCATCAAGCCGGCCGACATCATCGTGGCCGGCACGCCGGTCAAGCTCGGGCCCCGCAGCGACCCGCCGCGCTGGCTCGAGGCCGGCGATATCGTGGAAATCTCCTCGCCCCAATTGGGCACGCTGCGGAACTCCGTGGTCGACGAAATCCGCTAACTACTGGCCGATGGCGCCGGAAAATTTCGCCACCTGCGCCCACTTCTCGATGTCCTCGCGCAAGAAGGCGTCGAGTGCAGCAGGCGTCATCGTCATCGGTATCGCCCCCTGGCGGTCCCACGCGGCGACGATTTCGGGACGCGTGATGGTCTGGTTGATGGCCGCGTTGAGCTTGTCGACAATCGGCTTCGGCGTGCCCGCCGGCGCCATCAGGCCAAGCCAGATCGTTGCCTCGAATCCGGGCACGCCCGCTTCCGCGATGGTCGGGACGTCGGGCAGCACCTTGGACCGCGTGGTTGCGGTGGTGCCGAGCGCGCGCACCTGGCCGGCCTGGACATTGGACGCCATGGTGGTGATGGCGTCGAACATCATCTCGATATGGCCGCCGATGACGGCATTGCGGCTGTCGCCTGCGGCCTTGTGCGGCACATGGACGATGTCGGTGCCGGTCATTTTCTTGAACAGCTCGGCAGCCATGTGATAGGGCGTGCCGGTGCCGGCCGAGGCATAGTTGAGCCCGCCGGGCTTCGCCTTGGCGAGTGCAATCAGCTCCTTGAGGTTCTTGGCCGGCACAGAGGGGTGGACCACCAGCACGAGCTCGGAATAGTTGAGCGCCGCGACCGGCACGAAGTCGCGCATCAGCACATAGGGCCGGTTTGGGTAAAGGGTCTCGTTGGCGGTGAGCGTATTCGAAATCGTCAGCAGGGTGTAGCCGTCGGGGGCTGATTTCGCCACCGCATCGGCGCCGATGACCGATGCCGCGCCGGGGCGATTTTCGACAACGACGGACTGCTTGAGCAACTCCGGCAGGAACTGGGCGAGCTGGCGACTGAACACGTCGCCGGGGCCGCCCGCGCCGAACGGCGCGATGATCTTGATCGGTCGGTTCGGGTAATCCTGCGCGGACGCCGTGGTTGCTGGAGCCGCAAGGTTTGCGGCGAGCAATGCCGCGATGGCAAACTTATGAGCATAGGACATGGCCGTTTCTTCTCCCATTCCGTCGAATAGCCCGGCAGGGTTGCCGCCGCAAGCGGCGCGCCTGGACCGCGGGCGTCTCGCCCGCCATTAGCGCGTGAAACAATCTACCTCATCCTGAGGAGCCGACCGAAGGTCGGCGTCTCGAAGGATGGCCAAAGGCTCGGCTGTGCCTGTGGCCATCCTTCGAGACGGCCGCGCGAAGAGCGCGGCCTCCTCAGGATGAGGGCGTTCATCTCTTCACACGCTCGGTCCCACGACGCCCACGCTCTGCCTTCATTCCGCCGCGTGAAGTCGCGGCGCCTCGCGCTGATCGCCGTCCGACACGTCTTTCCCATCGTCTCTCGCCGGACGGAAAAATTCGACCAGCTTGCTGAGATAGATGTAGATCACCGGCGTCGTGTAGAGGGTCAGAAACTGCGACAGCAGCAGTCCGCCGACGATCGCGATGCCGAGCGGGCGGCGCAGCTCTGATCCGGCGCCGGTGCCGAGCGCGAGCGGCAGGCCGCCGAGCAGCGCCGCCATGGTGGTCATCATGATAGGCCGATAGCGCATCAGGCTCGCCTCGTAGATCGATTTCTCCGCCGTCAGATGGCGGGTACGTTCCCCGACCAGCGCGAAATCGATCATCATGATGGCGTTCTTCTTGACGATGCCGACCAGCAGGATCACGCCGATCAGCGCGATCAGCGAGAAATCATACTGCAGCATCATCAACGCCAGAAACGCCCCGACGCCGGCTGACGGCAGGGTCGAGAGTATCGTGATAGGGTGGATGAAGCTCTCATAGAGAATTCCGAGCACGATATAGACCGCAATGATCGCGGCAGCGATGAGGTAGGGCTGTGTGGCGAGCGAAGTCTCGAACACTCTGGCGGAGCCCTGGAACCGGGCCGTGAGGGTCGCGGGCTTGGCCAATGTCCGCTCCAGGTCGCCGATCGCCGCGACCGCGTCGCCCAGCGAATATGCCGGCGCCAGGTTGAACGACAGAGTGACCGAGGGAAACTGATCCTGGTGATTGATGGTGAGGGGCGATACCGAAATCTCGTTCTTGGTCAGCACCGACAACGGCACCAGCTGCCCGGTCGTCGTCGATCGCACGTAGAGCTTCTGCAACGATGAGGCGTCCTCCTGGTAGCTCGGAGTCACCTCCAGGATGACGCGGCGCTGATTGAGCTCGCCGAAAATAGTGGCGACCTGCCGCTGCCCAAAGGCATCATACAAAGTATCGTCGATTGCTTGCGGCGTGATGCCGAAGCGCCCGATGGCGTCGCGGTCGATCTTGAGCATCATGCGCGGCGCGGTCGCCTGCAGATCGCCCGTCACGTCCTGCAACTGCGGAAGCGCAGCAAGCTTCGCCAACACGATCGGCGCCCATTGGAACAGCTCCGCCACATTGGGATCCTGCAGCGTGTATTGGTATTGGGTCTTGCTGACCCGCGCGCCGATCTGCACGTCCTGGCGCGCCTGCCCGAACAGCGCGATGCCGGGAACCACCAGCGCGGCGCGCCGCAGCCGGCTGATCACCTCTGTCGCCGTTGCCTTGCGTTCGGCGAGCGGCTTGAGGTCGATCATCAGACGACCGGTGTTGACCGTCGGATTAGCGCCGACCCAGTAGTACACCGTCCCGACGTCGGGGTCAGCCATCACGAGCTTGGCAAGTTCGTGCACGCGCTCAACCATGGCGGCGTAGGAAATGTCCTGGGCGGCCTCGGTGGTGCCCTGGATGGTGCCGTTGTCCTGCTGCGGAAAGAACCCTTTGGGGATAACGATATAGAGATAGACGGTGGCCGCCATGGTGGCGGCCACCAGGCTCACGATGAACAGGTGATGGCGCAATGACCAGCGCAGGCTCGCCGCGTACCAGTCGAGGGTGGCCTCAAATCCGCGTTCGAGCGCCGCCATGATGCGGTTCTCTTTGTCAGCGGCTTCGTGGGGACGCAGCAGCCACGCGCACATCATCGGCGTGAGGGTGAGCGAGACCACGCCCGAAATGATGATGGCCACGCTGACCGTGACGGCAAACTCGCGAAACAGGCGCCCGATCAGGCCGCCCATCAGCAGCAGCGGGATGAAGACGGCGGTCAGCGACAGCGTCATCGACACGATGGTGAAGCCGATCTCGCGCGACCCGACCAGGGCGGCCTGGAGAGGGCTCTCGCCCGCCTCGATATGCCGCATGATGTTCTCGATCATCACCACCGCGTCGTCGATGATGAAGCCGACCGCGATGGTCAGCGCCATCAGCGACACGTTGTCGAGCGTGTAGCCGGCGAGATACATGACCGCGCAGGTCGCAAGCAGCGACACCGGGATGGTGACGCTCGGGATGAAGGTCGCGCG
>WNFS01000709.1_pt1 | contig 27872 bp, 25 predicted proteins | sample 5400141 | NCBI WGS metagenome assembly WNFS01 (sample SAMN13153358, study PRJNA577476) | soil metagenome | isolation source: 60 cm saprolite under Madrone tree | place: USA:California | collected 2016-06-14
ATCTTCAGTCCAGTAGCTGCGCAGCAATTCGATTTCCGGAGTCACCCGAGCGTCGTCAGCTTCTCCAAACACGATTGTAATCACGTCGTAACGATACGGCTCGCCAACCAAACCAAACATGCGCCGGTAAGCGCGCGCGGCGCGCGCGATTTGCCGCTGCTTGCGACGGTCGACGTTCACCTGCGGCGGCGCAAACCAATCAGAAGCACGGCTCTTCACTTCAACAAAGCAAAGCGTCTGTCCCTGATAAGCGACTAGATCGATTTCAACATTGATGGGAACTCCCAGTCGATTGCGACCCACCGGCAACGCAAAGTTTGCAGCCACAATGCGGTAGCCGAGCTGTTGCAAGTAAGCCGCGGCCAGTTCTTCGCCACGACGACCGAGTTCGAGTTGTTTGGAAGCGTCAACTTTCAGAGTTGAGGTATTCATTACTTGTTAGCTCAACGGCAAGCGTAACCCACCCGCTACCGCGTGGTGGTACTGACCTCGTTCCCAACCGATCTCGTATCGGTGCCCGAGTTAGATTCGCGGCGCCAACTACCAATCTAAATCCAACAGCTACGGGTGGTACTGACTTCATTCCGCGAGTTGGACCACGAGCGCCAGCGAATCCTCTTTACTGATTACGCGCGAGCGGTGACCTTTGCCGGATGTGTCTTCGGCAAGCAAAACGTCGGGGGAAGAAAACTTGCGCACGGTTCCATCACTGGCTTCGATTTCCCATTCGCCGGAAAGCACTACAAACAAATTGCGTGCGGACGATACATGCCAGTCACCAGTCCAGCCCGATGGTCCACCAATAAACGCTGATTCCGATGCCGCCATGGACGGGGACACTCCCATGGGCGGCGACGATGGAGCAAAGTCCGCCAAAGCAAGTTCAACAGTGATGTCTTCGAAATGAGTTTCGCCTTCGTCGTCTGCGAGTAATCTCGTGTAGGTCGTTCTCATGCCGAGAAAGAGTTTATTCTTCAACGTTGGATGGCTTGGCAACCACCGCAAACTAACAGTTTGCTTTACGGATCAAGAGAATTATTTTTCAAGTGAAGCGCGAAGTCCATCCAGTGCCTTGCCCCAGTAGGTTTTCATTCTTGCCGAAGATTTTGCATCGGGAAGTTTGCTGTGCTGCACGACGACCTGACTCTTGCCGGCGCCTTTCGGATAGAAGCCTATCTCCAAGCTCGTCTTGCTATCGACCCAGGTCACACGCATCGATTTGTCAGTGGTTGCGGTGCGAACGACGAGACCATTCTCAGCCAACCACGATGCACGGGACTTTGCATTCGCGAACGACTTGTAAAGCTTAGCCAGTGGCACATTGACGGTGCGGCTCACGCTGATTTGATACCCGCCGGGACGCTGATGCTTGTCGCGCAAGCCACGCCCTTGTTCATAAGTCACGGTTACCATTTGTTGCCACCATGAGGTTAGAAATCGGAACCCTCGATAGGAGTATGAATTTGCCACTGAGTCTATTTGCATTGTGGGTCGACGAATACAGAACCGGTAGCGGTAGCGTCCGGGTCCGCGAAGTGTTGAGTACACCGTCATTGTAAGCTAGCGTTCTCGGCGACCCATGAAATGGAGATGTTGTTTATCGCAAGGTCCGACCCGGTCGCTACGGCTCCCGGTTCTGTATTCATCGACCCACGACAAGGTAGAGTTCCGAGACCACGACGCTATCTGGTCGCATCTCGCATTGCGGGAATAGTTTTTGTGCAAAGCTCCCTTTCCGCACGGAAGGCGGCAAGCCGCAATCGCAATGCTCCTCTAACTCTGACCTTACAAGTTGCGAGGGTTGCCTGAACCGCTGGGTTTACCGACATCGCGCTCATAAGCAACTTTCAACCAGCGCTTCACTTCATCGTCTATATCTTTCAATGACGTGATCTCGAAACGGTGGGTGATACGATCCTTCTTTGCAAAGCCCCCAGTATCAATCAATCGGCCCTTTGCTTTTGTGTTGCCCAACGCCAGGCCGAAATCTATTCGCGTGCGCGTCGTCGGTTTGATTTGGGCAAAAACGTGGTTGCGATAAAGCGGCACGATAGTTTGGCAGGGACAAGCCTTTACGTCTTTGCCGACGTTCAAGCCAAGTTTCAACAACGCGTCGTAGACCGGACGCAGATGGGCTTTGCCGCCGGCAAACATAGTCCCAACGTAACCTTCGGCTGCTTCTAAATACGCGTCCGGGTCGCCAACTTCAGTTCCTTTGCCATCGGCGCGCTCGGCCAGCCATGACGCGCTGTTGGTGCCAAGTCCATACTCCATCTTCAACCACTCGCGCCGCGCCTTCTCATCTTTTGGGCCGGACTTTTTGATTAGTCGCAGCCACTCTTCAAGTGAACGGCCAGTCTTATCCTTAAGATCTGCGATCCATTTTTGCGTCATCAACACGCCCGGATGAATGCCGTAAATGGATTTCTTTTTCGCTCCAGTTGCTGCACGTGCCATGATCGTTTCCTTTCTCAAATCTTGTGTGCGGAGCAAGCCACGCCTCAACTTAGATCAGCCGTAGCCAGGAATCGTGGCGATTTGCGCGCGGTCGTCGCCTGCTCAAAAGCGTAGGCAAACTTTATCAACTTTGGTTCGCTCCAGGCGCCGCCGAAAAATGAAATTCCAACTGGCAAGCCAAACACGAAACCGGCCGGCACGGTAATGTGTGGATAGCCTGCGACTGCGGATGCAGACGAATATCCGCCAGTGAAGTGATCGCCATTGATCCAGTCAGTGGGCCAGGCTGGTCCGCCGGTCGGCGCGATGAGCGCGTCGAGGCGATTCTTTTTGATAACAAAATCGATCCCCTGGGTGCGGGTGAGCAAGTGATTCTTCTGGAGCGCGGCCAAATACTTCTTGCTCGTTAGCGGTCCCTTTGCCTCGGCTTTGATAAATAGATCCTGGCCGAAGAAAGGCAGCTCGCGCTCGCTGTGTTTCTCGTTGAATTCGATGACTTCTTTCAAAGAGTGAACAGGTGCGCCTGGGCCGAGCCGCGCCAGGTAAGCATTCAGATCAGCCTTGAACTCGTACAAAAGGACCTCGAGTTCCGAGTCGTCAAACTTTCCGGAAGTCGGAATGTCAGCCGGATCGATTACGACGGCGCCAAGTCGACGCGATCGTTGAAACCAAAAGATTTTCTGGCAACTCCCAGCCGCGCCCCGCGCAATCCATTCTTATCGAGGAACGGTGTGTAGTCAGTGAAAGATTTTCCGGCGCTGCTTTTCGTCACAGCGTCGTTAGCGTCAATGCCGGTCAAAGCACCGAGCAGAACAGCCACATCTGCTACGGTGCGTGCCATGGGGCCGGCGGTATCCTGACTGTGCGAAATAGGAATGATGCCCGCGCGGCTAATCAGCCCAACAGTAGGCTTAATTCCGACCAATGAATTTGCGGATGAAGGGCAAACAACCGAACCATCGGTTTCGGTTCCAATCGCCGCCGCACAAAGATTGGACGAAGCTGCCGCGCCCGATCCGGAACTCGAGCCACATGGATTTCGATCGAGGACGTAAGGATTTTTTGTCTGTCCGCCGCGACCGCTCCAACCGCTGGTTGAGTGACTCGAGCGAAGGTTGGCCCATTCGCTGAGGTTGGTTTTGCCGAGAATGACGGCGCCCGCGTCGCGCAGCTTTTTTGCAACGAAAGAATCTCGAGTGGCATGCGAACTCTCAAGAGCCAGGGAGCCTGCGGTGGTCATCATCCGATCGGCGGTGTCGATGTTGTCCTTTATTAATATGGGAATGCCGTGAAGTGGCCCTCGCAACCGGCCCTGCCTGCGTTCCTGGTCCATCGCCGCCGCCATCGCTTCTGCTTCTGGATTGATTTCAATCACGGAATTGATTTTTGGTCCCCCGCGATCGATTTCGGAGATACGCTCGACATATCTACGAGCCAGCGAATGCGCCGTAAATTTTCCCGTTTTCATTCCCACCTGAAGCTCCGAGATGGTCAGCTCCTCCAGTTCGAATTCCTTCGGAGTGTATTCAGGTAGGCCGGCATTATCCGCTGCCAGCAGCGATGCGGGTTTACTAATAGCCAGCGCGCCGCCGAGCGCGGCCGATTGCAAAAACTTTCTACGCTTCATTTGGTTTCTTCGGAACATGACTCATTAATGCCAGCAGGTTGTTTTCCGAATCGCGGAACGAAGCAAGCCAGAGATCATACGTCCCCATGTCGGCGACGAAGGTGGGTTGCTCTTCAAACTGAACGCCGCGGGCGGAAAGGGTCTGGCAAGCTTGTTCAATATTATCGACGTTAAAGTAGATAATAGAGCTGGGGTGATCAAACTCCGGCTTTGCGGGGAGCGACAACATCAGTCTGATGCCATTGCAATCAAAGAAAGCCAGATTCGGTGGCACGCTGAACAAAAGCTTCATTCCCAGCTTGTCGCGATAAAACGCAACCGCCCTTTCAATATCATGGGCATTCACCGCGATCTGCTCGATAGCGGACAAGCCAAAGGTCGTTTCATCAGCCATGACTATGCTCCGGATTGGGACGTGGATTGCGGCAAGGGTATAGCCGACCACGGTCGCTGTAGTCAACCAAATTCCACGCGTGTTTTCATGTGGCGCGAGTCGCGGTTAAGATGCTGTTTTCCAAATACACAGTCTTAGTCAAAGAGAGTTGGACAACGCGTGAAGAGTAATGGACTTTCATTGGTAGCAATCGTCGGGCGGCCCAACGTCGGCAAATCGACGTTGTTCAACCGGCTGACCGGCGAAAGGAAATCGATAGTGGGCGACGAGCCCGGCATAACGCGCGACCGAATCTACGGCGAAGTTGAGTGGAGCGGCCAACGTTTTTCGCTGGTAGATACCGGCGGCATGGTTCCCGACGACGACGCGATCATTCCGGCAAACATTTTGAGGCAGGCGCAGGTCGCTATTTCAGAAGCGGACGTGTTGTTGTTGACGGTGGATGCGCGCCAGGGAATAACACCACTGGATGAGGAGCTGGCAAAACTGCTGCGCGCGAGCGGCAAGACGGTGTTCGTGATCGCGAACAAAGTTGACGCCGCCAGAATGGAAGCCGAACGAAACGAGTTTTATCGCTTTGGCTTTCAGGAAGTCTATCCGGTATCGGCGGAGCAAGGCTTAGGTGTTGGCGATCTGCTTGACGCGCTGGTTCCGCACCTTAAAGAAGCTGAGACGACAGAAGAAGAGAAGCCACGCGAGCTGCGACTTGCGATTGTCGGACGACCAAACGTGGGCAAGTCGTCGCTGCTCAACAGTCTGCTCGGCGAAGAGCGCGCCATCGTTTCGCAAGTCCCCGGCACCACACGCGACGCCACCGACACGTTACTGGAAACTCCCAATCAGCTTTTTCGCGTCATCGATACGGCCGGCATCCGGCGTAAAGGAAAAACGGAACAGATGATGGAGAAGCTTTCCGTTGTGATGGCGCGCAGGAATTTAGAGCGCGCCGACGTTGCCATTGTTTTGCTCGACGCGGAAGCAGGACCGACTGCGCTCGACGCGAACATCGCCGGATACGCGTTTGATGCCGGCTGTTCAATCATTATCGCGTGTAACAAATGGGATGCGGTCAAGAACAAAGAAACCGGAACGGCGAGCGAGTTTGAACGCAGCGTCCGGCAAAAGATGAAGTTTCTCGAATTTGCGCCCGTGATCATGATCTCTGCTTTAAGCGGTCAGCGCGTCGAGAATCTTCTGCCGCTGGCCGTCAAAGCCAACGAGGCCCGCAACCGGCGCGTCTCGACTTCGCAGCTGAATGCTTTTTTCGAAGCGGCGGTTTCGCAACCGCGTGGCGGCAGTGCGCCGGCGCCAGTCAAAGGCGGCGTGTCCAGACTGCACGTGCAATACATGACGCAAGTGGCGGTGCGGCCGCCGACCTTTGTGCTGTTTACTTCGGGCGGGAAGTCCGGGCTGCATTTTTCCTACCTGCGGTATTTGCAAAATCGTTTGCGTGAAGAATTCGATTTCTTTGCCACGCCGCTACGGATTATCGAAAAGCACAAGAAGCCCCGGCGGAGATGACGGTGGATTTTGCACCTGGTCCTTTGCGCTTGAACCGTGTTCTTTACACTCGGGAACTTTAAGTCAAACATCAAAGTACAAAGCACAAAGTTCAAAGCTCAGATCCCAAATTTCAGATTCCAGATTCCAGATTTCAAATTCCAGACGATGTCCACGAAACCTGCAACCAGTTTTGAAGTGCTTGCGCGCGAAGGTGAAGCACGTGCCGGCGTGCTAACTACTCGCCGCGGCGTAATTGAGACGCCGGTTTTCATGCCGGTTGGAACTGCGGGCACGGTGAAGGGCGTTCGCTTCGAAGCACTCGAGGGAGAAGTCGATACGCGCATTATTCTCGGTAACACCTATCACCTTTGGCTGCGTCCCGGAGTCGATGTGATTCGTGCGTGTGGTGGACTGCACCGTTTTATGGGATGGCGGCGAGCGTTGCTTACCGACTCGGGTGGTTTTCAGGTTTGGTCGCTGGGTGCGCTGCGGAAGATTACGGAAGAAGGAACTGAATTTCGTTCGCATGTCGATGGCAGTCTAAAGTTTTTGTCACCCGAGATCTCGATGGAGGTGCAGGCAGCTTTAGGTTCGGACATCGTTATGGCATTCGATGAATGCGCGGCGGGCGATGCTCCACCGGATGTATCGCGGAAAAGTATGGAGCTTACTGCGCGCTGGGCCAAACGTTCGCGCGTTCGCTTCGACGGATTGCAATGCGAAGAGTTGGATACTGGACGGACCGAGGGAACCGATCTGCTTAGCGGCGCGCAAGCATTGTTTGGCATCGTACAGGGCGGCGCCCACCAGGATCTGAGGCGCGAGAGTCTAACTCGCACCGTCGATATCGGATTCGACGGTTACGCTATCGGTGGACTCAGCGTCGGCGAACAGAAGTCGGTGATGTGGGACGTAGTCAGTGCGTTGGTGCCCGAAATGCCGGCGCATGGCCCACGCTACCTGATGGGTGTTGGCACGCCGGAAGATTTGGTCGAAGCAGTGGCGCACGGTGTGGATATGTTTGATTGTGTGCTTCCCACGCGAAATGGCAGAACGGGCCAGGCATTTACCTCGCGCGGCAAGATGAATTTGAAGAATGCGCAATGGGCCCTGGACACCCGGCCGCTGGATGAATCATGTTCGTGCTCAGTTTGCCATCGTCACTCGCGTGCGTATCTTCGTCATCTATATATGTCAGGCGAAATCCTGGCGAGTGTCCTGTTAACCCACCACAATTTGGCCTTCTTCCTTGACACTATGCGACGCGTAAGGCAATCTATCCGGTCTGGCAATTTCAAGAAATTTCAGCGAGAGTTTACCGAGGGGTTGGACATTTATTCCAGGCAGAATGTTTGAGTGTCTCCGGATGTTCAGTCCAGCGGTTGTTCCGCATTAACCTAACAAATTACAACGAGAATTATTAGATGATAATTGCACTTGCTATGTTTCAGGGAGGTCTGGGCGCGTTGGGCGGCCTGCTGCCGATGCTCTTGATCATCGGCGTCTTTTATGTGCTGCTTATTCGTCCGCAACAAAAGCGTCAGAAAGACCTGCAACAGACAATCTCCCAGTTGAAGACCGGCGACCGTGTAGTTACCACCGGCGGAATAATCGGCACGATTACCACGGTACGCGACACTAGTTTTTTGATTAGAAGCGGCGAAAAGACCATTCTTGAGATCGCGCGCTCGGCTGTTGCCGGTATTGATGAAGAAGAAAAGAAATAGTTGATTCGTCACGCGTAAAGATTCATTTGCAATGAAAAAGAAGAATCTGCTTCAGCGCACGATCATAATTGCAATCGTTACTCTCGTGGGATTGTATGTTGTGATCGGCCCGCGTCGCCGGCCCACGCTTCACGATTTCACCTGGTCGGGAATAAAGGCCACCCTCGCAGCAAACATTCACCTGGGACTGGATCTAAAAGGCGGCACGCATCTGGTGATGCGGGTGAAGACGGATGAGGTTCTCAAGAATCTCACGCTCGCGGATGCAATCGCCATCGAGAAAGCAGCTAAGGACAAGGGATTACCGGTGAAGGAAGTGAGACCGGAGACAGCCGCCGGGAACTATCGCATCACGCTGGAAGCTACCGACGCGTCAAAGCTCTCGGAAATAGAGGAAGCTGCCAAGCAGAAGTTAGGCGGGGATCTTTCGATTTGGACCTCTTCGATCAGCGGTAACACTATTGTTTGGACGCTCCCTCCATCCGCACAGTCCACTCTAGCCGAACAAGCCACCGAGCAAGCGCAGAGAATCATTGAAAGTCGTCTGGATGCTGTGGGTGTGGCGGAACCGCTGGTCCAGCGACATGGCTCACAAGCATCTCATCAGATTCTGGTGCAAATGCCAGGCATACATGACCCCGAACGTGTAAAGCAACTGTTAAAGGCCGAATCGAAACTCGAGTTGGTCCACGTTGTCAGCCCGCCGCAGACCTCTGGGCCGGTCCAAACATACAACACAGAGCAAGAGGCGAAGGCATCGCTCGGCGGAACGGTGCCGCCGAATCGTCGCGTGCTGCCGTATGCGGAGCGAAATGAGCCAACGGCAGGAGGTCAGCCCGCCACTGATGAGGCGCAGAAACAAAAAAAATGGGTGGTGGTCGAGTCGCCGGCGGTAGTTGATGGCAGCGAACTTCGCAGTGCCAATGCCGTTCAGGCGCCGGGCGGAGGTGACTCGTATCAGATCGCTTTCGCCTTAAAACCTAATGGCGCGCAGAAATTTGGATCCTGGACCGGTGCCAACATCAATGAATATATGGGCGTCGTCTTGAACGATGAAGTGAAGTCGATTGCCTATATCAAGTCGCAGATAAACGATCAGGGCGAAATTTCAGGCAGATTCACGAAACAGTCGGCTGACGATCTGGCGCTGACTCTGCGTTCGGGCGCATTGCCGGCGCCGATTGAGTATCAGGAAGAACGTACGGTTGGGCCGAGCCTGGGAGCCGACTCCATCCGCTCCGGTGTTCGTGCCTCTTTGTTCGGGTTGATTTTTGTGGTGGTTTTCATGCTCTTTTATTATCGCGGCGCCGGCATAAACGCCGTCGTCGCTTTAATGCTAAATATGATTCTGATGTTGGCCGGGCTAATCATTTTCCAGGCGACGCTGACGTTGCCGGGGATCGCCGGCATCATTCTGACCATCGGTATGGCGGTTGATTCGAACGTCCTTATCTTTGAGCGTATTCGTGAAGAACTGCGCACGGGAAAAACTATTCCCTCGGCGGTTGAGCAGGGATTCGCGCGCGCGTTCGTGACGATCATCGACACGCACGTAACGACGATCATCTCATCATTGTTTCTATTTGTGTTTGGCACCGGCCCTTTGCGCGGTTTCGCGGTCACGCTGGTCCTGGGTTTGTTGATCAACCTGTTCTCGGCAGTTTATGTTTCGCGCACTATCTTCATGTGGGAGTTGAGTCGGAAGCGCAAGTTGGAATCGTTGAGTATATGAAGCGGAACAGCAATGTCTTCGCTGTGGTGCGCTGACAAATTAATATGATTCAAGTTTTCAAAGACGTTAATATCGACTGGTTGGCTAACCGCCGGATCTTTATCGCTATTTCAATTCTGCTGATGTTGTTTGGACTTGGCTCGGCAGTTTTCCGTCAATGGAAACACCCGAATGGCACCGAGGCTTTCAACATGGGCGTGGACTTCAAAGGCGGTACGGTAGTTACGGCCAAGTTCAAACAACGACCTTCTGCCGAGGCCATCCGCGACGCTTTGTTTGCAACCGGTGCCAAGGACGCCATCATTCAACCAGTGACCGACAAGCCTGACACCGTCCTTATTAAGCTGCCGCTCGAAGGCGCAGGTGAAGGATCGCAGACACAAGTCGATATGGGTCGAGGCCGTGTCAAAAACGGGTTGGATAAATTTGGCCCCGAACACGACGCTTATGAAATTATTGGTACCGACGCTGTGGGCGCAGTGGCGGGTGCGCAACTTCGTAACAAAGCCATAGCAACGACCTTAGCTGCGCTGGTCGGCATCCTCATGTACATTGCCTTCCGCTTCGAATGGACTTATGGCGCCGCTGCGGTAATCGCGGTATTTCATGATGTGCTGGTCACGCTGGGATTCTTTTCCATTTTTCAATGGGAAGTCAGTTTGACAGTTATCGCCGCACTCCTAACGTTGGTTGGATTCTCGGTTAACGACACGATCGTCGTTTTCGATCGCATTCGTGAGAACCGCCGGCTGCACCGGCGCGAATCGCTGTACAAGATTACCAACGATTCCATCAACCAAACACTCTCGCGAACAATTATCACATCGGGCTTGGTGTTTCTTTCCGTCCTGTCGATGGTGCTTTTTGGTGGCGAGGTGTTGCGAGGATTTTCGCTTGCTCTCTTAATAGGTGTAACGTTCGGTACCTATTCATCCATAGCGATAGCGAGCCCTATCATGGTGTGGTGGGAACAAAGGCTTGAGATAGCCAACCGAAGCGCAGCCGTTGCCACCAATCGGGACAATCAACGGTCGACCAGCTCTTCCAAACGGGCCGCTGCGACCACTGAGACGCGTAAACAATCTAGCGGCGCTGGCCGGGCATGAAAGTTGGCGGCAAACAGCCGCGAATACAGTATTTGTCGCGATAATATCGCAAATTTGCGCTTGACTTTGTTGCGGGATGCGGCATAGACTGCTGCCGTTGCTGGCCAATTAAATACTCAAAAGTCGACCCGCGTTATTGAAAACGAAGGTTGTAGGCGGGGCAGTCTGTTGAGCAGGGCCGGCGAGTTTTTTTCTCGCACAGCGGCGTTCAAAATTTGTTCGAAGTGCTCAACTGGGCTGCTGTTTCCCCTTCATTTGTGGTTAGCTCAAACCTGGGAAGATCGACGTTTGAGTGCAATTAAAGAAGCGATCGTTCGCGTCGTAAATTATTTTGCACCCCTGATCCATTTGGCACCGGAATAGGGAGGATAAGATGTTCGATAATCTTGTTGAGTCTGGTTCGCACAAGCAGGACTTGGGGCGCAAAGGCTCGTTCATACTGGGTACAGTTGCAATTTATGCTGTGCTCGGGATTTCCTTCATAGTGGGCAGCATTTGGTTCACCGTAGCCAATCTCGATAGTCAGGATTTGGAACTGACTACGTTGGTTGCGCCGGTGCCAGTCCCGCAACAAGCTCAGCCCGACAAACCACAAGAGGCCAAGCCGCAAAAGGTCGAACAGAACGTTGACGTCAGAAAAGAACTGATCGCCGACGTTTCCAGAACTGAGCTCGTACCCGAAAAGGTGTCGGCCAAGGCTCTCGACATCCCTCCCGTGAGACGTGGCGTAACCACCGTTGTCGGCACTGAGTCGTCAAACGCCGCCGCTCCCATCTCCGGACCGGGAAATGGCACTGGCATTGTAGCCGGACCAACCAAGGTAAATATTGCTGACGAACCACCACCCCCGCCGCCGCCGGTGCCGCACGCGCCAATTTCAGGCGGAGTGCTCAACGGAAAAGCAATCAGTCTTCCCAAACCGGCCTATCCCGCTATCGCCCGGACGGCGCATGCGTCCGGCACGGTCGTGGTTCAGGTTGTGATTGACGAGAACGGGAACGTAATCTCGGCACACGCGGTATCGGGTCATCCGTTACTGCAAGCTGTTGCTGTGGCGGCAGCACGTGGCGCGAGATTTTCGCCCACCAAACTCTCGGGGCAGCCGGTGAAGGTAACGGGCGTCATTACGTACAATTTCGTGGCTCAATAAACTGCGCAGGTTCAGCGCCGTACGAGCCGTTGCCGGCTCATTCTGCGGGTTTCCTGCGAGCAATCAATGTAAGAAAAACCTTTTGGAGGGTTGACCGTGACTATTCTAACAAGTCTGCTAGGAACGAAAGTGTTTAGCTTGATTCTCTTCATGTGGCAGGCAGGGCCTGCAAGTCCAGCCGCCAGCCCTGAAGGCACCGCCACTTTCTCTATCACTTCTATGATTAAGAGCATGGGCGGGGTGGCTATCGGTGTGGTTATCGTTCTGCTGATCATGTCGGTCTATTCGATCGCCATTATGGTAGAACGCTATTTGACTTACACTGCGGCCAAGAAGCAGTCTCGCGAGTTTGCGCCGCGCGTGGCCCAGGCGTTGAAGAACGATCGAATCGAAGAGGCGATAAACATTAGCGACAAGCACCGCAAGTCGCACCTCGCCATGGTGGTTAGCAGCGGCTTGCAGGAGTTTCGCGCGCACGAGCAATCTTCGGACATCTCGGGCGATGAAATCGAGGCTTCGAAGCGCGCTCTGCAACGCGCCATCGCTATCAAGACGGCCGAGTTTAAGCGCGGCTTGTCCGGCCTGGCCACTATCGGCTCGACCGCTCCTTTCGTCGGATTGTTCGGCACAGTGTTTGGAATCATTAACGCCTTTCGTGCTATGGGAAACGCAGGCCAGGCGGGTATTGGCGCGGTCGCCAGTGGTATTTCCGAAGCGCTCTTCACCACTGCGCTGGGATTGCTGGTTGCCGTTCCTGCTGTGTGGCTATTCAATTACTTCACGGGCAAAGTCGATGGCTTCATCGTCGAAATGGATAATTCGGCCTCGGAGCTTGTTGATTACTTTATCAAGAACCGCACTAAGCAGTTGAAACCGTAACGCTGACCCTAAGCTTGCGAACCGGCGTCCTACATTCGACGCCGGGGGATGATGCCGGTAGCGTTTCGGCGATTTGCGGGAGGGAGAATCAATCGGCGATTTGCGGGAGGGAGAATCAATATGGGAATGGCAGCAGGTGGAGGCAGCGGCCTCCAGTCGGAAATAAACGTCACCCCGATGGTAGACATCATGTTGGTGCTGTTAATTATCTTCATGGTAGTTACGCCCTTGTTGCAGCACGGTGTCACAGTCAACCTGCCAAAGGATCTTAGAAACCCTGAGGAAGATCAGAGGATCATCAAAGATAACTCGATAGTTATCGCCATCCCCAATGATGGGGAGTACTACCTCGGGAAGGAGAAGATTACGAAGGACCAGGTTAAAGACAAGGTTGAGGCGATGTTGAAAAACATCAAGAAGGAAGAGGACAAGATCGTCTACATCAAGAGTGGAATCGGCGTCAGCTACGGAGACGTTGTCAATATTATCAACGAAGTGCGCGCGCTGGGTGTGGACAAGATCGGATTAGTCGCCGACAAGAAAAAAGGTGGCGCGCCGCCGCCGGCGCCGGTAGTACGCGCTGCCTAGCAGGCAAATCGCCGGGACGTTGTCCATAGGATTTAGAGGAGCAAACTCATGGCAATGGGAAGTTCAGGTGGTGGTTCGAAGGCGGTACCGTACATCAATGTGACGCCGCTGATTGACGTGCTCTTGGTGATGCTTATCATCTTTATGGTGATCACGCCGCTTAAGCCGAGCCGTTTTCAGGCCGATATCCCCACGCAGAGAGACCCAAATGAAGATCTAAGTAGATTGAAACCCAATCCCCTGACGCTGGTGGTTTCAATCTCAAACGATCTTCAGTTGAAACTTAATCAGGACAGCATCGGTTCCGTGAACGATACGGGACCTCTCGGTCAGAGGCTGGCCCAGCTTTTCCAACAGCGTAAAGAACAGCACGCTTATAAGCCGGGAATGGAGACGCGTTCGGATGTGCCCGACTCGGACCGCCTGGAGAAGACCGTGTTTGTCAAAGCGCCTCGGTCGTTGCATTACGGCGATGTGGTGAAGGTGATTGACGCAATCAAAGGGGCCGGCGCCAACCCGGTTGGACTTCAGGTAGACGATCTGCCTCAATAAGTGTCTAATAACCAGCCCGTTCAGGCTACGGCTGAAACAGCTCTAGCTAATTCGTGTTGCGTTTCCAACCATCTTAATGGAGCTACGGATCAATGAAACTCTCTCAAACTAGAATCGCCATCGTGTTGGCGGTTCTCGTTGTAACAAGTTCTGGTTGCGGACTGATCAATCGAATACGGGCGAAGAATGAATTGAATGAAGCTGCGCGGACTTATCGCGAGGGCCACTTTGAAGAGGCTGAGCAGCATTCGCGCAGAGCTCTGGAACTCGATCCTAACAGTAAGACCGCCCCGTCTTTCATTGCGCGCACGATTCACGCGCAGTACCGTCCCGGAGTGCAGTCTCCTGAAAACCTCGCCAAAGCCAACGAAGCGATTCAGGCTTATCAGCAGATTTTGCAACGGGATCCGAAGAACGATGAGGCTTACAAAGCGATTGCTTATCTCTACGGCGCACTCAAGGAAGATGACAAGCTGCGCTCCTGGATTTCTGCGCGCGCAAACGATACCAGCGCCGAGCCTGAAAAACGTGCCGAAGCTTACATCGTGCTGGCCAGCAAAGACTGGGACTGCTCTTTTAAGATAACTGAGTTACCCTCCAACAAGACGACCACGCTCAATCCAGGGAACCGCGCCACCGTCTCTTACAAGAAACCAAGCGACCAAAAAGAGTTTGATAACGCCAGGGCTTGTGTGAAGCGCGGGCTTGAAGAGATTGAAAACGCCATCAAGCTTGACCCCAATAGCGAGTCTGCCTGGTCCTATAAGACGAACCTGTTGCTCGAGGCGTCGAAGCTCGCGGAGATGGACGGCAAGGCGGATCAGAAGGCCGAGCTCGACAAGCAACGCGAGGTGGCCCAGAAGAGGACCAATGCGCTGAGCGAAGCCAATCAAAAGAAGAAAGAAGAAGAGGAAGCTAAGAAGGCAGCTTCGCCGGCCAAGAAGTAAAACTGCAATCTTCTTAAGCGTGTTCCTGGTGATGCTCGACTTTCGGGTCGGGCATCACCTTTTTGTTATAATCAATTGTGCGCCCTTGTCTGTCTCACAATCGGATGGGCTGTCTTTAGATGATTCGAATCGAAGAAATCGTTGAGAACGTAGCCAGCAATCACCCGCAGGCTAACCTGGACCTGCTGCGGCGTGCCTACCTTTTCTCCGCTCGCGAACACAAAGGCCAGAAGCGGGCTTCGGGCGAATCGTATCTGGTGCATCCGCTCGAAGTCGCCAACATTCTCGCCAATATGAAACTCGATGAAGTCTCAGTGGCCACCGGTCTTTTGCATGACGTTGTCGAAGACACGCTGGTAGACCTTGAAACTATCCGCAAATATTTTGGCGAAGAGATTGCCCACCTGGTCGACGGACTAACCAAGATTGCGCAAATCAGCAACATCTCGCGGGAAGAACAGCAAGCAGAAAACGTGCGCAAGATGTTACTGGCGATGGTTGATGACGTACGGATTGTCCTCGTCAAACTTGCCGATCGCCTGCACAACATGCGCACGCTTCAGTATTTGAGTCCGGAGAAACGCAAGCGCATTGCTGAAGAGACGATGGAGATCTTTGCGCCGATTGCGCACCGGCTGGGAATGGGTAAGTTGCGCGGCGAACTGGAGGATCTCGCTTTCCGTCATCTGCATCCGGACGCCTACCGCGAACTAACCGACCAACTCGAAAAGCGCCGCCAGGAAAACGAGGCATTCCTTAGTGGAGTGACTGAACGCATCGAAGCAAAGATGAACGAAGCGGAAGTGCCGTTTGTGCGAGTTGAGGGTCGCGTCAAGCGCCTCTATTCGATTTGGAAAAAGCTCAAGCGGCAGAAGATCGATCTCGATCAAGTTTACGATCTGGTTGCCGCGCGCGTGATCACTCCCAACGAAGTGCGACACTGCTATGCCGCACTCGGTGTCATTCATAACACTTGGCGGCCTGTCCCCGGCCGCATCAAAGATTGGATCGCCACGCCCCGCGACAATTTGTACCAGTCGCTGCACACCTCGGTGATCGGTTCTGACGGCCAATCATTCGAAGTACAGATCCGCACCGAAGAAATGCATCAGATTGCTGAGGAGGGTGTCGCCGCTCACTGGAAATACAAAGAAGGGAAACGCGGCGCGCACGATGACGACAATGCATTTCAGGCCTTGCGGTCATTGGTGGAGTGGACTCAGGAAGTAAAGGACTCGCGCGATTTCCTCGACTCGTTAAAGCTCGACCTCTATCCCAAGGACCTCTTCGCATTCACGCCGATGGGAAAAGTAATCCAACTGCCGCGCGGCGCCACGCCGGTCGATTTCGCTTACATGATTCACTCTGAAGTGGGAAACACCTGCACAGGCGCGCGTATCAACGGCCGCATCGTGCCGCTGCGCAGCCAAATCCAAAATGGAGACGTGGTTGAGATTCTGACTTCGCCAAACTCTCATCCTTCGCGCGACTGGCTGAATTTTATTGTCACTTCGCGCGCTCGAAATCGGGTGCGGCACTGGGTTGCCGAACAGCAGCGCGCCGAGTCGATCGAGATCGGCAGAAAACTTTTTGAGAAAGAAGCAGCGCGTTTTCAACTCTCTGCCAAAAAACTTTTTGGCGATGGCGACGGCGAGATGAAACGCGTGGCCGGCGAATACGGCTACGGGCGCGTTGAAGATCTGCTTGCCGGCATCGGCTACGGCAAACTGATTCCGCGCAACGTGATTGCAAAGTATCTGGGCCAGGAGCAATTTGAACAGCTCGACAAGCAAAAAGAATCGCGCTTGCGTAGCGGCGTGCGTGCGGTCAAGCGTCTAATTCGCATTGGTGACGACTCGATCGTCGTCCGCGGGGTGGATGATTTAATGGTCACGCGCGCTCGTTGTTGCAACCCGCTGCATGGCGAAGAAATTGTCGGCTACGTGACACGTGGAAAAGGCGTGGCGGTCCACACCAAACGCTGCAAGAACGTGGCTTCGTTAATGGTTAATCGCGAACGCATAGTGGACGTCGAGTGGGCCGGCCGTCCGGAGAAGACCGCGTACGCAGTGAAGCTATTAGCCGTCACTGAGAATCGCACGGGCATGATTGCCGGAATTACCGGCGCCATCTCAGATATGAAAACCGGCATTCGCGATGCGCGCGCCTCAGTGGCCAATGACGAGAAGGGCCACATCGAGGTGACAGTCGAGGTGTTTGACGTGAAGCACCTCGATAAAGTGATCAATTCGATCAAAGGCGTTCCCGGCGTGCTCGCTGTGGAGAGAATGCAGGGCATCGTTTGATCAGCCGCGGATTTCGCGGATTCACGCAGCTATGCTGACATCATTTGATCGGTTTACTTGTTTACTTTCCGCGTTTATCTGCGAAAATCCGCTGCCAAATTCAATTCGTCAATCGTCTACGGTCTGCTTTTGTTTGTCGCAAGGCAACTTTGCCCTGCTTTAGACGAATCTGTTAGAATCACGCTTTTCGTTTAGCTGGCTAAATCGAGGCGCTCGCGACCGTGAAGGAGATCATCCAAACCGACCAAGCTCCCAAAGCGATTGGTCCATATTCCCAGGCAATCAGAACCAGAGGATTTGTCTTCGCTTCTGGACAAATACCAATCGATCCGGAAACGGGACAGTTTGTCGCCGGGGGCATCGCCGAGCAAACGCAACAAGTGATCAAGAATTTGTCGCGCGTCCTCGAGGCTGCTGGTAGTGGCCTGGATAGGGTAGTTAAGACCACGGTCTTTCTCGCGGACATGGAAGAATTCGCTGCGATGAACGAAGTTTACGGCAAGTTTTTCAGCGCGGAACCGCCCGCGAGGGCCACTGTGGAAGCAGCTCGCTTGCCGCGAGAAGCGCGGGTCGAGATTGAAGCAATCGCTTTGGCTTGAGAAATTAAGTAACCGGCGCGGGCTTTTTGAAGCACGTCGCCGGTTGCTGGAGATTAGATTAAGTAAAGTTAAGCGGCCTTCGCGATTTTACCGGCCTTGATACAACTGGTACACACCTTGATCCGTTTTGCGCCGCCCTTGGGCATTTGAACGCGAATGGACTGTAGGTTGGGATTAAAACGCCGCGGCGTTCGATTGTTTGCGTGAGAAACATTGTTTCCAAATTGCGGACCTTTTCCGCAGACTTCGCAACGTTTTGCCATGATATGTGATACCTCCGAAGCTTAAAACTGGCAGCCGCGCAACAGGACGAGACCAGCGACAAGTATAGAAACGAAATTTATAACAGACCATTTTCGCGATGGTCAAGTAAGCAGCGAGCCCGGGGTCGCTATAAATCTTTAAAGGAGCAACGATTCAAAGTGCAAACAACCGTCAGATTAATTAGTGCCACCGCAGTGCTCGCCTTAACGGCCGCGTTCTTCGTCGCCTGTAGTAATAGCGGCAGTTCAGAAAATAAAGACAGCATGGTCGCGGCCACTGTGAATGGAAAAAACATCATGCTGGCCGAAGTGGAGCGCCAGATAAGCCAACAAGCCAGTGGCAAGCAAGCGCAGCTTTCGCAATTGGAGTTGGCTCAGGCGCGTTTACAGGTGCTGGGCAGCCTGATCCAACGCGAAGTGCTTTTTCAGCGAGCTGACAGAGAAAAGCTACTGCCGACTGAAGATGAGATCACGGCGGCAATCAACACGCAGAAACAGCAAAGCGGCATGACTGACGATGACTTTCAGAAGAATCTCGCGGCGCAAAATCTGACGATGGAATCTTTACGGGAAGAGGCGCGCAAAGATATTGCTATCAAAAAACTTCAGGACAAGTACAACTCGAAAATTACGGTGAACGACAAGGAAGTCGAAGACTTTTACAACAGCAACCGGGAACGATTTGTGAGCTCGCGCGGCGTTGCCCTCGGCATGATCGTCGTTGACCCGGCTGATAACTCGTCGCAGGGCATTGCGCAGAACGACGCCAAGAGCGACACGGAAGCAAAGCTGAAGATCGACAATATCTATCAACAACTTAAGAGTGGCGCCGACTTTGCAACGGTGGCGCGCGCGAAGAGTGAGGACCCCACCAGCTTGCAGCGCGGTGGCGATATTGGTTTTGCCACCGAAGACGACTTAAAGCAGAACGCGTTTCCGCCGGAATTGATCGCGAGATTTTTTGGTCCAATGCAGGTGGGCGACACTACCGAGCCGGTCCATTTCAACAGCGGCAAATGGTACGTCTTCAAGCTCGAAGAGAAGCGGTTGTCGACTGAGAACCTGACGCTTGAGAGCCCGGGCGTGCGGCAGCAAATTACGCAGGCGCTGATAAAGCAGCGAGGCGACATCCTGAATGCGGCATTGCTCGAAGTGGCGACGAATGAAGCCAAGATCGTGAACAACCTGGCGGGGACAATGCTGAACAATCCGAGCAATCTCGGACTGCGGCCGGCATCGCCCGGTGCGGTAGCTTCTCCGGCGACAGGTTCTACGGTTGCGCCGCAAACGAGCGTGGCGCCCCCGGCCGCTTTGCCGGCAGCAAGTCCAAAGACGAGCGCAGCGAAGCCGTAGTTTTGTTACAAACAAAATACGCGGGTGCGGAAGGCTTCTTCAGCTCCGCACCTTTTTTTGTGAAGGCCGAGACACCGATCTCCGAACTTAAGAAAGCCCCCGAACAAGTGGTCAACTCCTTGGAGTGCGGCGGCCCCGGCGCCGCTTTGGTCCGCGGCGACTGGTCGCCGCATCGTTGAATCAACTCAATCAGGCGTGGCCGCGACCGGGCCAAAGCGCTGCCAGGCCAGCGCACTCCAAAGAGTTGTCGCTTCCACTTGATCAGAGGCTCCTTTAGTTTGTCGTTCTTCATTTTCGGCAAGTGCAGCTCGTCGAACAACTTATGCTGTTTCGTCTTTCAGATGTACGCAAGTCTTACGGCACACAGGATGTGCTGCGTGGTACTACGCTGCAAATAAATCCCGGTGAGCATGTTGGTCTGGTCGGGCGTAACGGTTCCGGCAAGACCACTATTTTTCGTCTTATCAGCGGTGAGGAAACGGCCGATGCGGGTGACGTGGTGCGCGCGCGCGGCGTGCGCCTGGGCCTGTTGGCCCAGCACATAAATTTCGAATCCGGCGCCACCGTTCATGAATCCGCGCTCTCGGCGTTCGGCCATCTCCAGCAGATTGAACATGAAATGCACGTGCTGGAGCATCGCATGGCCGAAGCGCCGGAAGATCTTGACAAAGTGCTTGAGCGCTACAGCGACCTACAGCATCAGTTCGAACGCGAAGGCGGCTTTGAATATGGCGCGAAAGCGGAAGCGATCTTGCAGGGGCTGGGATTTGATCGCACGACCTGGCAAATGGAGACGGAAAAACTTTCCGGCGGTCAGCAAAACCGCCTCGGCCTTGCCCGCCTTTTGTTGGCTGAACCCGATGTGCTTTTGCTGGACGAACCAACAAACCATCTGGACGTTAACGCGGTTGAATGGCTGGAAGAGTTTTTGCAAAGCTACTCGGCCGGATTCGTCATAGTTTCGCACGATCGATATTTTCTGGATCGCTGTTGCCGTCGCATCATCGAACTCGAAAACGGAAAAGCGGCCAGCTACACGGGAAATTATTCCGATTACTTAGTCGAGCGCGAAGAGCGTCGCGAGGCGCAGCAACGCGCTTATGATAACCAGCAACAGTTGATTGCCAAGACCGAAGAGTTTATTCGTCGTAACCTTGCTGGACAGAAAACTAAACAAGCCAAGTCGCGCCGCACAATGCTGGCGAAACTTGAGCGCATCGACGCAGTCCGCGCGGACCAATCCTCAGGCGACTTTCGTCTCAGGTCGATTGAACGCGCCGGCAATCATGTGCTGACTGTCGAACATGTAGCCGTTGGCTATGCCGAAAACATCCTGGCCGAGGACATTTCCTTCATCTTGCGGCGCGGCGAATGCCTCGGCATCATCGGGCCAAACGCCTCGGGGAAAACCACCTTCCTGAAAACAATTCTGAAAAAGATTCCTTCGCTGGCTGGTGAGATACGCTGGGGCTCGAAGGTTCAGATCGGTTACTACGCGCAGCAACTCGACGATCTTGATGATCGCAACGAAATCATCATGGAACTGCGGGGCGTGGCGCCTGCCAGTGCAACGGCAGGCGAGCTGCGTACTTTTCTGGCAAAGTTTCTATTCACGGGCGATGACGTTTACAAGCACGTGCGCGATCTTTCCGGCGGCGAGAAGGGAAGACTGGCACTGGCGAAGTTGATCTATTCGCGCGTCAATGTGCTGGTACTTGATGAGCCGACAAATCATCTCGACATTCCCTCACGCGAAGCATTGGAAGAAGCGCTCGGTGCCTATGAAGGCACAATCATTACCATCAGTCACGATCGTTATTTTCTCGATCGCGTGGCCACGCAGATTCTGGCGCTTCACGGCGCTGGCGCAGCCGAACATTACAACGGTGACTACACGGAGTATCACGACTGGAAAGCGAAGTCACTATCGCCTGGGTTAGCGGACCGGTCACCGAACGGCTCGGCACGGTCACGATTGACAGACGACTCAGCCTCAGCAGTGGCCAACGGGTCAGCGACCAGCAACACTGATTCCCTTGGCGAGCCCCGAGGCAATTCAGTACCACCCGGCCGACGCGCGAAAGGGAAGTCAGTATCACCTGCGGGAGCCGGTGGCTTACGTTGCGGCAAAGAAAAGCCGTCGTCCAGTGGCCCGAGGGTAAAGGTCGTCAAGAAAGCTCGCGCACCCGAAACTATAGAGGCAGAGATTTCAGAACTTGAAAAGCGCCTTGCGGAGTTGTCGGAGGAAATGGCCAAGCCCGAAGTTGCACGCGACATCACGATGCTCGTGAAGCTGAATGGCGAATATGAACAGACGCAGTCACGGCTTAGTGAACTAATGGAAGAGTGGGAGCGCGCCGAGGCTACGCAGTAGGACAGGCATTCCTGCCTGTCCGTATTCAATGCCGATCAAATCCATCGCCGAGGCGCCGATGCTGATGAGATCGACAAACTGGAATGCCGATTCAGAGGCCATCCTTGACACGTGCGCGAAGCGTTTGCTACTTTCGGCCCTCGCTTCGTCAGTCACATAAGACGAACATTGAAAAGGATTGTAGGCGCGTAGCTCAGGGGTAGAGCACTACCTTGACACGGTAGGGGTCTGGGGTTCAAATCCCCACGCGCCTACCATTTCTATGTCAAAGCCTCTCAATAAGTTGGCTACCTCGCGTAGAACGTAAACTTCCTGCGGTTTTTTCGATTTGGCAGACTTTTGGCAGACTCTCAAAAATCGAGCCAATTTGTCAGCCTTCCATTGTCATTTCACAGCTAACCCACCTTCCTTGCTTGGTCTAACTTTGGGTCCATGCATAACTCTAAACTGGAACCGCTCGTGGTAGCCGCGAAGTTGTTGACGCTTCTTCATGGTGAGTTGGTGTTTGTCAGCTGGTGTGCCATCGGTTTGTTCATTAGCGATGAGGGCGTAAGCAGTGTTCGTCCCATCTTTGACGTAGATCTATAACCGAGTAACGATCAGTTCCAGTACGCGTCAGAGCGCGCAATAGTTCTTTCGCATTTGTTTTTCCAAGAACGCAGGGCAACTAACCAAGCGGTAGAGTTATCAAAGCCAACGCGAGTGATAGTTCGCAAGTTTGGTTTTTCAGAAAACTGCTTGACAGGTTCGGTGGTCTTGTCTTATACAAGACAGTTCGCGCGACTGTCATGTCGCGCACGGCGAGGAAGAAACTTCAATGATGACGAGCAGGACATACAAAGAACACGTAGCCAAATGGCAGCCGTCGGCCGCCATGCGTGGCGTGTGTCTACGGACCGGTCTGAGCTTGTCATCCGTCAATCCATTTGGCGGCGGACTCGGACAAAGACAGGCAGAGTCCATAGATAGCCGTTACATCAGGCAATAATTCGCGGGAGCGGCCTCCCGCTCCCAAATCTCAAAGCAAAAACGCGAGAATTGTTAGGAGCGGGCAGCTTCCCTGGGAGGCTTAAAGCCCCGCTCCTTTTGTTTTTTGACAATTGAAGTACCTTTTTGCGAGATGAAGGCAGGGAGCCTTCAGCGATGACAACGCCGTCGCTTGTCCAGAGTCCCGAGCGTCGCCATCCTCAGGAGAAGTGTGCCTCGAAGTGTGTTCGCGGTACGTTTCTCTCTGCCTTCATCTATTTTTTAGCATAACGAATTTCATTTTGCATGTGTGGCTGAGCAGCAAAAGCACCTCCTCCGAAATCAGGCGTCCGGGCTGACTTCGTAGGTGCGAGTCCTACCGCATGCACCAGACTCTAATTCAGGGATGTAGGCTAACCGGCAACCATCGGTCTCCAAAATCGAAATTCTCGGTTCAAATCCGAGCGTCCCTGCCAACATTGCGCAAAGAGCGAAGAGCTAAGGGCCCGGTGCAAATCCGAAATCCGCAATTCGCAATCCGAAATTCCTTTTTGGAAGGGTAGCCTAACTGGTAAGGCAGTAGTCCCGAAAACTACCGCTCATTTGTCGCTTGCAGGTTCGACTCCTGTCCCTTCCTCCAAAACTTTTTCCTGACTGAAACAATTCTGGAGGCGTCGCCTAACGGTATGGCAGCGGTTTGCTAAATCGCCGCGCAACGCGTGTGCAGGTTCAAGTCCTGTCGCCTCCGCCAATTCTTCGGACCTGTAGCTCAGCGGAATGAGAGCGCGACTCTGCGAAGGTTGAGGTCGCACGTCCAAATCGTGCCAGGTCCACCAGTTAAAAACGATCTTACGGAGTGGCCGAGCTGGAAAGGCACGAGTTTCTGAAACTCGTTTACGTAGGTTCGAATCCTACCTCCCGTAGACGGCTCGATTAATCTCGATCATTACCTCTACAGCGCGCCGAAGCAGCAGCCGTGAAAATCGCATTCGTTAACAAGCTCTAAGTTGTCCCTGCCAAGAATCTCACTAATCTTGCGTTCAGTGAATGTTGTTGGATTTGGCGGCCATCGGCGCGAAAGGTCTGTGCTATACTTTCAACCATGGAGCAGCAAGAACTAATCGAGAAAATCAAGCGACTTCCTCAGGATCGGATCGCTGAAGTTGAGAATTTTGTGGACTCCCTGGCACGGCGTGAACTGAGTAGCAATCGAATGAATCTTCACCAGGCCCTCACCGATTACGCCATTCAACACGCGGGAACTGACGCCGACATCGATCTTGACCTCGAGGCCGCCGCGACAGATCACTTGCTCCAACAAGACTCAGAACAATGAAACGGGGACAAGTTTATTGGGCCGATCTCGCTCCACGTTCAGGATCCGAGCAACAGGGCCGGCGTCCCGTTATTGTGATCTCACACGACGCGTTTAATCAGACGCAAGGCTGGCGATCGATAATCGTTGTCCCGCTTTCCACTTCCGTGGCTCAAGCCGGGCGTGGGCCTTCCGCTGTGTTGCTCTCGCAAGGCACAGCCGGTCTCGGTAAAGAGAGTGTCGCGCTCTGTCATCAAGTGACCACGTTAGATCGTTCGAAGCTCACCCAACGACTTGGCGAGTTGAGCTCAGCGGAACTTGGACAGGTCGAAGATGGACTCAAGGCTGCGATGGACTTGAAGTAAAATGGGCAGCATGGAGATTGGTTTCCCGCTTCGTTGCCCGCCCTGCACGCCTCCAGCCAAGGTCACGGAGTGATTCGGCGTACTCGTCCCGCCTAGACTTAAGCCCTCAAGCCGCCGTTCGCGCGTCGCGTGGTCGGAGACGTAACGCTGCAGTGTCTCGACATTAGCACTCTTATGATTTGTCCCGAATCACGAGCTTTCAATTTTATCAAGCAGCTTCATAAAGTTGCGCTTGCGTTTGTACTCAACACGGAGCGCGGAAAGGTAATCGTCAAACTCGGTCATGCGGTCCAGGCGATCCATCAGCTCGCGAATCTTGCCCAACAGCTTAACTGCTTCCGCGTAAGCGGCATTGTTTGCCTGTTTGAGGGTGGGCCCGATCATCTCTTTGTAGATTGGCACGGCATCCGCGGGGTGTTTTTCTTCACGCGCGGCGGCGACCCGAAGCCATAGACGCGAAGAACAGCCACCCGCGGAAGCTTCTTGCCACGCCTCGTCATAGCGCTTTTCCCAGAGAAAGACTTCAACCAGCCGCGAGTTGTCGACATGGCCGGCCCAATCCCAATGGTTCTTTGAGGTTCTGTCTTCTCGCTTTTCTTTCTCAATGACACCTCGCAGATGGGCCAGCGCCTTGCCTCTCCAGGCAGGCCAGTCGGACGGGCGCACTTTACGAGCGTGCGCCATCACGTTCTGGTAGTTTTGCAAAAACGGCGATTCTACAAACTGGTGCCAGATTAGGTTCATCGCGTCATCGTGACGTGCGCGGCGGTGATACTCGAGAGAGAGAAACTCAACCAGTCGCGAATCGCGTTGCGAGAAGGCCTTCAGTCCTTCTTCGGCCCAGTCGAGCGCCTTGTCGTGCTGACCGGCCTCGCGATAGATTTCGGCAATCTGAAGGTATGAATAGGCGTGCGAAAGATCACGACGCTTGATCTCGACTAGGGTCTCAGGGTCGCCGGATTGCTGCGCGAGCGCTTCCATCATGCTGGTGATGCGAAAGCGTCTAGTGGATCGCTCATCGTCTCTGTCACCGGGGTTAAGTTGACGAATTTTTGCCCATTCGCATTCGGCCAGCCGCCGATATTCTGCGAGGCCTTCTGCGCCGAAGACGTCCGCATAGGTTTCTGCCGTCCCATGGAAAATCTCCCAATCGCTTTTCATCTCCCATTCAAACAATCGGCGCGCGAGAGCCCGAGGTTCGGGACGGGCGTCCAGGCAAGCGCGATGATGTAGATCCTGGAGATCTGGCAGGATGTCACTCATATAGCCATCTGAATCGTCCATGTCGCCGATGGCGCTTTCCAGTTGCGCGAGCGCGTATTCCGTCAGTTCGATGACCGCCGGTGCGTGGCCGTCATTAAGCAGCGCCCCAATCAACTCGGTCACTTGAAGAATGCGACGGGTATAGTCGTACGCGGAATAGTAATCAACAAAGCCATTTGTCCGCGTCGCGTTTGCGATGGAATGGCGATACGGGGCAAGGTCGACGCCGGCGGGGTTGATTCGCCCTGCTTCAAGGAGGAGCCGGTCGCGCAAGTTTGGGTTTTCGATCGCTTCGCGCGCCAGCATAGCGACCAGAATATCTTTGTCTTGCCGCTCAAGATAGGCAAGTAGATCATCTTCACTGGCTGCCCGTTTTCGTTTCTTGCCGGGCTTGCCCTTGCTTTCCGGATCTGGGTCAATTGAAGCCAGGCCAGCAGCAACGAGATGCTTGCAAAACTCACCCTCAAGCCCAATCGGGCAGTCACACGAGTACTCAATATCGCGCTCCGTTGAACGGAGCGTGACGCAATACTCGTATTTACCGCGGACGATCGCGGTCAGCGCTCCCTCGTGCATGGCGAGACTACGCACGCGGCCATCTTTGAAATACGCTTCACCGCGAGCGAACGAACGATCGTTAGCCATTCTCTTGAGTTGGAGAAGATTGAACGCCGCCATAAGTGTTCGGTTAATCGTTGGCAAGGTGCTCTTTCCCGACGATCAGTTTACCATTTTGGCTACTAAGTCTTCCGCTCAAAGAGCGAGTTAGAGTTATCTTCATCTCCACTGTAGATGCGTTCAGATGGAATCAGAACAGTCGTTTCCTGAACGACAAGTCGCAGGTTCGAGTCCTGCCGGGTTCACCATGCCGGCGTAGCCCAATCGGGAGGAGGCACTAGTCTTAGGAACTAGACAGTGTGAGTTCGAATCCCTCCGCCGGTACCAAATCATAATTCGTTGCTGTCGTGGCGCAATCGGCAGACGCGCAGGGTTGAGAGCTGTGTCGTGTTGAAACTGCTGCCGCCGTCCCTGATCGGCAACCAGAATCTGAAGGTTCAAATCCTTCCGACAGCACCAACCTCTGCTCGTGTAGTCCAACTGGCAGGAGACGACAGATTCAAGATCTGTACAGTGTGGGTTCGAATCCCTCCGCGAGTACCAATTTCAAGGAATCATTTGCGCGTGTAGCCCAATTGGAGAGGCGGCTGATTTAAGATCAGCTTTGTGATGAGTTCGAATCTCTCCACGCGCACCAAACATTCGGGGCGTTAGGCAAGCCAGGTTCAAGCCGCTTGATTTTCAATCAAGAGATGCGTGGGTTCAAATCCCACACGCCCTGCCAAAACGTAACGCAAACTGTTAGTTTGCGATCGCAAGCTAACAGCTTGCGCTACATATGGTGGGTCATAGCTCAATTGGCAGAGCACCGCACTGTGACTGCGGCCAGTGAGGGTTCAACTCCCTTCGACCCACCCAACTCCAAATGAAAGAAGTATGTCAATGATCATCGTCAAAACCTTGAAAGGAGAAACACCAACATGACGTAGCAAAACAAATCCGCTGCCCAATGAGGCAGCTTAGAAAGGAACATACTCAAAAATGAGCGAAGAAAGAGCTACACGGTATCACCTTCGACGCCGTGAGTTTCTTAACGAAGATCCAGAACTGCCCGCGTTCATCATCGGCGTTGTCGAAGACACTCGCGACTTTCCAGATGATCCCGAAGACCTCTGGAAGTGGGGAACGGTCGTTCTCGATCTAGCTGATTGTTCTCGTCGAGTATCATTTGATTTCGACCTCAACGATGCAGCGTCGCGAGCAAACAGTCTGCGCAAAATCAATTTGATTGCCGAGGTTGTGAACGCCGTCCGCGACGCAATCGCCGTGGAAGTCGAATCTAGAAATAATAATCAATGCCAAGAGGCTTAAGCCACCTGATTCTCAATCAGGCGATCGTCGGTTCAAATCCGGCACGCGCTGCCAGTTTTTCACACGGAACTGTGGCCGAGAGGTGAGGCACTTGGTTGTCAACCAAGCCGATGACGGTTCGAGTCCGTTCAGTTCCGCCATGCGTCAGTAGCTAAATCGGATCAAGGCACCTGCCTCTTAAGCAGGGGATTGTGAGTTCGAGTCTCACCTGGCGCACCAATTCGATCGGGGTGTGGTGTAACGCAAGCATCCGAGTCCTGGGAACTCGTGGCGACAGTTCAACTCTGTCCTCCCCGACCACACTCATTGCCAATTTCCGATTGTCGATTGGCCTTTTCACAGCCGAATCAAATCGGCAATCGCAAATCAAAAATCGGCAATGCCTCTTGCTCCTGTAGCTCAAATGGAAGAGCGCGACGCTTCGAACGTCGAGGTTGCGGGTCCGAGTCCTGCCAGGAGTTCCAAGTCTTCGCGGAA
>WNFS01000519.1_pt1 | contig 27855 bp, 26 predicted proteins | sample 5400141 | NCBI WGS metagenome assembly WNFS01 (sample SAMN13153358, study PRJNA577476) | soil metagenome | isolation source: 60 cm saprolite under Madrone tree | place: USA:California | collected 2016-06-14
GCAGGAAGCTACCATCGCCGCGGAAGGTCACGCCGTCCCGGAACGGGTCGCGGACGCGGACAACCCGGCCTGATGCGAAGACGGCTCGGCCTCGGGAACGGTACCGGAGACTCGAAGCGGAGGTCGAAGCCAGCCACCGGGACCTGACCGAAGCCCTCGAGCAGCAGACGGCGACGAGCGAGATCCTGCGCGTGATCAGCGGCTCGCCGACGGACGTGCAGCCGGTTTTCGATACCATCGTGCGGAGCGCCGTCCGCCTGTGCGACGCGCGGTTCGCCCTCGTCTTTCGGCTGGAAGGCGATATCGTTCACCTCGTCTCTCACCACAACTATCCGCCCGCGGCGCTCGAGCAGTTCCGGCGCTCGTTCTCTCACCGGCTGTCGGAGGGCGGTACCGTGGTGGCTCAAACGATGCTCCGTAAGGAAATCGTCCACATCCACAACATCCTGCTCAACCGGGAGGTCTCCTCGGCGGTGCATGAGCTGGCTCGATCGGCGGGCTACCGGAGCGTGCTTGGGGTGCCCATGCTGCGGGAGGGAAGAGCCCTCGGGGCCCTCACCGTCGCGCGGAGCGACGCGACAGGAGCGCCCAAGCCTTTCTCGGCGAGGGAAATCGAGCTGCTCAAGACCTTCACCGAGCAGGCGGTCATCGCCATCGAGAATGTGCGCCTCTTCGAGGAGCTGCAGGCCCGAACGGGTCAATTGACGCGCTCGGTCGAGGAGCTCAAGGCGCTGGGAGAGGTGAGCCGGGCGGTCAGCTCGACGCTCGAGGTCGAGACGGTGCTCAACATGATCGTCTCGCGCGCGAGCCAGCTCGCGGGCAGCGACCGCTGCTCGGTCTACGAGTATGACGAAGCCGCAGATCAGTTCGAGCTGCGAGCGACGCACAATTACGACGCGGAATTCATCGAAGCGCTCCGGGCCGCGCCTCTCCGGAAGAGCGAAGGACTCATGGGGCGAGCCGCTCAGATGCGCGAGCCGGTGCAGATCGCCGACATCACGCAGCCCGGGGCCTACGAGAGCAGCATCCGCGACACGATGATCCGGTTCGGTTATCGAGCGCTCCTCTCCGTGCCGCTGCTCCGCGAGGACCAGATCATCGGCAGCCTGTCCTTCAACCGAAAGACACCCGGCGAGTTTCCACCGGAGGTCGTCGAGGTCCTGAAGACATTCGCCACCCAGTCGGTCCTGGCCATCCAGAACGCCCGTCTCTTCCGTGAGATAGCGGACAAGAGCGTGCAGCTCGAGACAGCCAGCCGCCACAAGTCGGAGTTCCTCGCCAACATGTCCCACGAGCTGCGCACGCCGCTGAACGCCATCATCGGGTTCTCGGAAGTGCTTTCGGAGGGGATGTTTGGCGAGATCAACGACAAGCAGGCGGAATACCTGCTGGACATCCTGGAATCGGGACGGCACCTCCTGTCCCTCATCAACGACATCCTGGACCTGTCGAAGGTCGAAGCGGGGCGCATGGAGCTCGAATCAGCCCAGTTCGACCTGCCCGCCGCGATCGGGAACGCGCTGATCCTCGTGAGGGAGCGGGCGAGCCGGCGAGGGATCACGCTGGGCAGCGGGATCGACGAGCGCCTGGGGAAGATCGAGGGCGACGAGCGAAAAGTCAAGCAGGTGCTCTTGAACCTCTTGTCCAACGCCTTGAAATTCACGCCTGAAGGCGGACGCATCAATGTCAGGGCCGATCTGCGCGACGAGGGGGCGGAGGTCTCAGTCGCCGACACGGGCATCGGCATCGCGCCCGCCGATCAGGAGGCCGTGTTCCAGGAGTTCCGGCAGGTGGGCACCGCGGACAAGAAGGCGGAGGGCACGGGGCTCGGGCTGGCGCTCTCCCGGAAGTTCGTCGAGCTTCATGGCGGCCGGATCTGGGTCAAGAGCCAGGTGGGGACGGGCTCGACCTTCACCTTCACGCTGCCGCTGTTGACCGTCCAGCCCTGATCATGCCGGGAAGACTCGAGGGCAAGGTGGCCATAGTCACGGGCGCGGGATCACGCGGGCCCGGAATCGGCAATGGCAAGGCGGCGGCCATCCTCTTCGCCCGGGAGGGCGCGCACGTGCTGTGCGTGGACGCCAAGCCCGAAAACGCCGAGGAGACGGCGAAGCTCATCGCCCAGGAGGGCGGCGAGGCCGCTGTCTTCGCCGCCGACGTGACGCGCAAGGCGGACTGCGAGGGCATGGTGCGCGCCGCCATCGGCCGGTGGGGCGCGGTGGATGTCTTGCAGAACAACGTGGGCATCGAGTCGCGCAAGTCGCTCTTCGAGGTTACGGAGGAGGAGTGGGATCGAGTCATGACCGTGGACCTCAAGTCCATGCTCCTCGCCACTCAGGCCGCCGCCAAGCAGATGGTCGAGCGCGGGCACGGCTCCATCATCTGCGTCTCTTCCGTGGCGGCGATGCGCGGCCACGGCCGCACCGCCTACGCCGCCGCGAAGGCCGGCGTGATCGGCTTCGTCCGCACCTGCGCGGCCCAGCTCGGCCCCAAGGGCGTGCGCGTCAACGCGATCGCGCCCGGCATGGTCTGGACGCCCATGGTCGAGAGCGTCGGGCCCGAGCTGCGCGAGAAGCGGCGGAAGGCGAGCCCGCTCGCCACCGAGGGCGAAGGCTGGGACGTGGCTTGGGCGGCGGTCTATCTTGCCAGCGAGGAGGCGCGCTGGGTGACGGGGCAGACGCTCGTGGTGGACGGCGGCTTGACGCTGACAACGCGGTAACTCTCACCGGAGACCTTTCCAATGGCGATGACCTTCGGCATGCACCTGGGACACGTGGGCGGGCCCATGGCCGAGATGCGCAAGCTCTGGCGCTTCGCCGACGCCAACGGCTTCGACTGGTTCTCCTCGGCGGACCACTTCCAGGAGTCACCGTACCGCGACGGCAACGGCGACTGCTTCGAGGCCATCAGCACGATGACCGCGATCGCGCTCGACACGAAGCACGTGCGCGTGGGCTCGCTCGTCATCTGCGTCAACTACCGCAACCCGGGCGTCCTCGCCAAGGCCATCTGCACCATCGATCACCTCTCGGGCGGCCGTTGCGAGATCGGCATCGGCGCCGGCTGGCACCAGCACGAGTACGAGGGCTTCGGCATCCCCTTCGAGCGGATCGGCATCCGCCAGGATCACCTGGAAGAGGCCGTGCAGATCCTGCGCATGCTCTTCGACCAGCCGATCTCGAACTTCAAGGGCCAGTACTTCCAGCTCAACGACGCCCGCTGCAATCCCAAGCCCATCCAGAAGCGCCTGCCCATCTGGGTCGGCGGCCTCGGCGAGAAGCGCACGCTCCGGACGGCGGCGAAGTACGCCGACGGCTGGAACGCGCCCTACATCGACGCGCAGGCGTGGAAGGCCAAGAACGCGATCCTCGACGACTGGTGCGCGAAGGAGGGTCGCGATCCCAAGACCCTCAAGCGGACCGTGAATGTCGGCTTCTACCTGGGCGCCGACTCCAAGGGCGTCCAGCGCGGCGAGGCGATCTTCAAGTCGCACTGGGGCGAGAAACCGGAGCGCAAGGGCTTCTTCCGCGGCACGCCGAAGGACGCGCTCGAGATGTGCCAGGCCTACCAGGCCGTCGGCGTCCAGCGGGTGAACCTCGCCTTCCGCGAGGGCCCCTACGACTTCGACGCGCTCCAGGGCTTCGTCGAGACGGTACTGCCTGCCTTCGGGATCAAGCGTCCCGCGGCGTAAGAGAATGTCGCGGCCGATCATATTCCTCGGCATACGAAGGAGCTCGACATGACGACAACTGAATCGCGTCCGCCCGTGTCTCCGGGCGAGGCGGCGCCCGACTTCACGCTCCCCGCGGTGGATCGCAATGAGACGGTGTCACTGGCGGACTATCGGGGCCGGAGCCCCGTCTTTCTCGCCCTGTTCATCGGGCTCTGGTGCCCCTTCTGCCGGCGGCAGATCGCGCAATTGGGAACGACCGAGGGCAAGCTCAAGGCGCTCGGAGTCGAAACGCTGTGCGTCGTGGCCACTCCGGCGGAAAACGCCCGGCTCTACTTCAAGTTCCGCCCGACGCGCATGCGCCTCGCCGCCGATCCTGAGCTCGCCACGCATCGCGCGTATGGGCTGCCGAAGCCCGAGCCAACCCCGGAGATGATGCAGGCGATGGGGTCGACACGGATCAATCCCACCGGCGACCTGCCGGAGCCCTTGCCCATTCCGGAGGCCGCCATGGCTTTGGCGAAGATGGACGGCTACGCGGACACGAAGACCGATCAGGCGGACCTGGCTCGTCAGTGGCCCCAGCTCAAGGGTCAGTTCCTGATCGACCGGGACGGCATCGTCCGCTGGGCGAACATCGAGTGCGCCGAGGGCCTCGCCGGGATCGGGAGATTCCCCTCCGACGAGGAAATCCTCGCCGCGGCGCGGGCCCTGCCGCGCTGACTCAGGCAGTGCACCATGTTGCGTGCCGCTCGGAGGATTTTGTGACGATTCGCATCGCCGCCATCGGGGTCAGTCACTGGCACGCCGTGCACGATGCCGCCTATCTCCGTCATCTCACCGCGATGCCCGATGTGGCCCTGGTCGGCGTGCAGGATAGCAACGCGGAGGTCGTCAAGAAGCGCGCCGCGGAGACGGGCAACCCGCCGACCTTCACCGACTACCGCCAGATGCTGGCAGAGACGCGTCCGGACTTCGTGCTGGCCCTGGGACGCCACCGGCAGATGGCCGGGATCGCGCACGATCTGCTCGACCTGGGCCTGCCGTTCCTCATGGAAAAACCCATGGGGATCAACGCCGACGAGGTGCAGTCCGTCGCGGACAAGGCCGCCAGGCTCAAGGCCTACGCCGCCGTCCCGCTCTTTCAACGCTACCAACCCTTCGCCGCCCGCGCGCGCCAGCTGCTGGCCGAGGGACGCCTCGGGCCGATCTCCCACATCTACGTCCGCATCAACCGGCCCGCGCCCGCGCGGTACCCGGCCTGGGACTCCGCCTGGATGCTCGATCCCGCCGAGGCCGGCGGCGGCTGCCTGCGGAACCTCGGCCCGCATGGCCTGGACATGTTCCTGTACCTCACCGGCGAGGAGGCGCAGGTGACGGGGGCCCAGATCAGCCGCCGGGCGCACGGGCAGCGCGTCGAGGACTATGCCTCCGTGCTGCTGCGCTCGACCAGCGGGATCCTGGGCACCATCGAGGTCGGTAACGGCTTCCCGCGCGTGGGCACGGACGGCGAGTGGAAGATCGCGGGACGCGACGCCATCCTCACCCTGAAGGACGGCGTGCTGAAGCTCGCCACCTCCGAGGGCGACGAGACCACGCCGTGCCCGGAGGACCTCGCGCGCTACTTCACGGCGATCCGCGAGGCGCTCGACGCCTGGCAGCGGGGCGCGCCACCGCCGATCAGCGTGCATGACTGCGTCCGGGTGGTGCGGCTCATCGACCAGGCCTACGAGCTCGCGGGCAGACCAGCTTAGATCCGTGCCAATGTCGTATTGTAAGACCTGACCCCATGCTACTCCGCGCTACTCGGCCAGCCAGACTCCGTCGAGCTGCTGGTTCAGGAAGTGCGAAGGAGTGATGGTCCATCCCCGGACCTTGGCGTTGTGCGGGACGATCCGGTGCCACTGCAGCGTGTAGATATAGTGCGCCTCGTCGTCGAGCAGCCGTTTCTCGAATGCGCGGAGAAACCTCTTACGCTCCTCAGGATCCACGGCGCGCGCCTGCTTCAAGAAGAGGTCGTCGAGGACGGCGTCCTTGTAGCGGCCGTAGTTGTTGTCGGAGATGCCGACCGACTGAAACTTCGCGATGTCGAGGTCCGGCTCGACGACGAAGTTGCACTGGGCGTCCGAGGACACGTCGAAGTCTCCGCGCCTGGAGACGGAGACCATGGCCGAGGCTTCGATAGTCTCCATCTTCACGTTGAGCCCGATCTGCCGCCACTGGTCGATCAGCCAGATGCCCATCGTCTCGTACGGCATCGGGATGCCCCGGTTCTTGAACGTGAACGAAAAGCCTTCGGGCACTCCCGCCTCGCGGAGGAGCCGGCGCGCCTCCGCCCGTGACTTGGCGATGTCCCTCCCGTAGCCGGCCAGCTTCTCCAGCTCCTGGGGCGGCGTCGCCCATGGAGTGCCCGGCACCTGGATACCGGCCACGTCGCGGACGACGGCGATCTTGGAGAGATTCTTCGATCCCTCGTAGCGGTCAAGGGCCAAGGTCAGCGCGCGGCGGACGCGTTTGTCGTCGAAGGGCTTCCGCTCGTGGTTCATCGCCACGAGCGAAAGGCAGTCCCAAGGGCTTTCCTGGACCGTGATCTTCGAGCCGAGCGCCTGGACGAGGTTGTCGCGCTCCACCGGGGTGAAGCCGCGGAACTGGATGTGGGCGCGCTCCCCGCGGATGGCCGCTACCTGGGCCGACGACGCGGAGATGAAGATGGCCCGGTACCCGTCGAGATAGGGCTTGCCCTTGTCCCAGTAGTCCGGATTCTTTTTCCCGACCATGTGCGAGCCCTTCACGTGCTCGACAAACTTGAACGCGCCGGTGCCCATCGCGTTCGTCTCGTACCAGTGTATGTCCTTGGCGAGGATGTCCGCCTTGTAGATGAAGTTGAAGGGCGAGGCCACGTTGACCAGGAACGAGGCCTCCGGCCACTTGAGCCGGAACCGCACGGTCTGCGGGTCGGGGGCCTCGACGGCCTCGACCACCTGGTAGGCCCCCTTGCGAGCGGAGATCACGCCGGCCGGCGGGAAAATGATCTTGTCATAGCTTGCCTTGACGTCGCGCGACGTCATGGGGCTGCCGTCGTGAAACCGGACGCCCTGGCGCAGCTTGAAGGTGTAGGTCATGGCGTCCGGCGATATCGTCCAGGACTCGGCCAGGTCGGCTACCGGCCGCGTACCGGTTCGGTCGGCGGGATCGATGCGCAGGAGAGTGTTGTAGACGGGCGCGAAGGGGTGGATGGTGCCGAAGGTTCCCTCGCGGTGTCCGTCATAGGACGGCGGCTCAGAGGGAACCAGGAAGATCAGCTCTCCACCGTAGCGCGGCTTTTCCTGCGCGGAGGATTGCGCGGTCGGCATTCCGCCGGCCAGGACAATGAAAGACAGAGCGAACACGCTAAGAAACCGCGGGGCACGGATCATGGTGCACCCCCCTTGACGAAATAGGAGAAGCGCTCTCCGGTCGCCCGACCTTATGGGCTTGGGCGGTGCGCTGTCAAGCCGGCCCGAACACCGGCCCGCGCGTGTTGAGGCGGGCTGGTCCAGGGCGGTTAGTCCAGGCCCCACGAGAAGACGCGGACGGGCGTGACCTCGATGACCACGGAGTCGGACTCGGCGAGGGCGGCCTCGCGCGGATACTGCGGATACTTCTTGTAGAGCAGCGCGCGGATCCGCCGGAAGCGCGGGCCGCGCTCGATCAGCTTGGCCGTCCCCTGCACCATCACGCCCCGCAAGCCCGCCCAGGCATCCGAATAGCAGTCAATGGTCACCGTGACGCGCGGATTGTCCACGAGGTTCTTCACCTTGCGGCCGTCGTCTCCGGAGGCGAAATAGATCTTGCCGCCATGGAGCACGTGACAGACTGGCACCAGGTGCGGCATGCCGCGCCGGCCCACCGTAGCCACGCGGCAGACGCGCTCCCATTGAACAAGCTCGGCCACGGATTTCTTGAGCTTCATGGAGGATCTCCCTCGTATCAATCGGCGTAGAGCTCGACCGTATAGCCGTTCGGATCCTTGACGTAGATCGACGAGCGGCCGCGCCGTCCGACCACTTTCACACCCGCGGCCTTCACGCGCCTGCCGAGAGCGGGGAGGCGCTTCGGCCCGACATAGAGACCGAAGTGATCGAGACCGCCGGCGCGGAGGTTGATCGGGCCCCTGACCCGGATGAAATTCAGAAGATCGCCACCCCCCGGAGTCTCGAGAAAAATCATGCCGGGATGTGGAAAGGCCTCCCGCAGCCCCAGCACCTCGACGTAGAAGCGCTTGGTCGCCGCCAGGTCCCGTGTCTTGAGCGCGAGGTGCCGGAGGGGCATGACGGAATTGTACTCCCGCGAGCCGTCCCGGCCGAGCTCGGAACTGAAAGAGCTCCGCGCCGCCATGGGGAACAGTCGCCTCGTGGCCGGTGTATATTTGGTGGGCCGGGCGGACCCGGCTCACCCCGATCCGTTCTGAGAGGAGTCGCTCATGGCCGAAGGCACCCAGCTGATCCGCGGCCTCGAAGGCGTGGTCGCCGCCGAGACAGAGCTCTGCGACCTCGACGGCACGAACGGCCGCCTCGCGTACCGCGGCTACGACATCGCCGACCTCGCGGGCCAGGCGACGTTCGAAGAAGTCGCCTACCTCCTCTGGATGGGCGAGCTGCCGACGCGGGGGGAGCTCGACGGCTTCCTGGCCGAGCTGGCGACGGCCCGGCCGATACCGGAGGATCTCGTCAAGGTCTTCGCCCTCATGCCGAAGCAGGCCGATCCGATGCGCGTCCTTCAGGCTTCGGTGGCGAACCTGGGCATGCACGACCCGGATGCGACCGACAACACGCACGCGGCCAACCTGCGCAAGTCGGTGCGGCTCACGAGCCAGTTCGCCACGGCCATCTGCGCCCATCACCGGGTGCGGAGCGGGCTGGAGCCCGTGCCGCCGGCCAAGGACCTCCCGCTCGCGGCCAACTTCCTCTACATGCTGACGGGGAAGAAGCCGAGCAACGTCACCACCAAGGCCTTCGACGCGAGTCTGGTTCTCTACGCGGAGCACGAGCTGAACGCTTCGACCTTCACCACACGCGTGATCGCGGCCACGCTCTCCGACATGCACTCGGCGGTCGCGGGCGGCGTCGGCGCGCTCAAGGGCACGCTCCACGGCGGCGCGGGAGAGGCGGTCATGAACACGCTGCTCGAGATCGGCAAGCTCGACAACGTGGACGGCTTCGTCGACAAGGCCTTCGCGGCAAAGCGGCGGTTCATGGGCATGGGCCACCGCGTCTACACGGCGGGGGATCCGCGGGCGGCGATTTTGAAGGGCATGGCGGAGGACGCGTGCCGGGAGACCGGGCAGGCGCTGTGGTACGACCTCGCGGTACAGCTCCACGCCAAGGTCAGCGCGACCAAGAAGCTCATCCCCAACGTGGATTTCTACTCGGCGCCGCTCTTCTATTCGATCGGCATCCCGGTGGACCTCTTCACGCCCGTCATCGCCGCGTCGCGGATCGTCGGCTGGACGGCCAATCTCCTCGAGCAGTACGACGACAACCGCCTCATCCGCCCCCGCGCCGACTACAAGGGACCGGGCCGCAAGCCCTTCGTGCCGGTGGAGAAACGGTAGGGATGGGTCTCTCGGTCGCGCGGAAACTGATCGATTCCCACCTGGTGGCGGGCAAGGCCGTGGCCGGCGAGGAGATCGGGCTGCGGGTGGACCAGTGCCTGCTCACGGACACGAACGGCAACATGGCGTGGCTGCAGTTCGAGACCATGGGCTTCCCCCGCGTCAAGCCACCGCGCGTGGTCAGCTACATCGATCACAATGTCAACCAGACCGACTCGCGCAACACGGACGATCACCGCTACATCCAGACGGCGTCCGCGCGCTACGGCTCGTGGTTCTCCAAGCCGGGCAACGGCATCTGCCACCAGGTGCACTTCGAGACCTTCAGCGTCCCGGGGCAGTTCGTGCTCGGCACGGACAGCCACACCCCGCTCTGCGGGTCGACGGGCATGCTGGCCATCGGCTCCGGCGGGCTCGACGTCGCGGTCGCGATGGGCGGCGGTCCCTATCACCTGCCCATGCCCAGGATCGTGCGCGTGTGGCTGACGGGCCGGCTCGAGCCGTGGGTGCACGCCAAGGACGTGATCCTCGAGCTGCTGCGCCGCTACTCGGTCCGCGGCGGCAGCGGCAAGATCTTCGAGTACGCGGGACCGGGCGCCGCGACCCTCTCGCTGCCCCAGCGAGCAACCATCTGCAACATGGGCGCCGAGCTGACGCTGACCACCAGCGTCTTCCCATCCGACGAAGCGACGCGCAGCTACTTCGCCCTCTTGGGCCGCGAGAAGGACTGGCAGCCCCTCGCCGCGGACCCCGACGCGGAGTACGACGAGCAGATCGAGCTGGATCTCTCAGCCCTCGAGCCGCTGGTGGCGCTGCCCTCCTCGCCTGACAAGGTCGTGCCCGTGGGCGAGGTCGAAGGCACCGCGCTCGAGCAAGTCATGGTCGGCTCGTGCACCAACTCTTCGTGGGAGGACATGTGGGCCGTGGCACGGACGATCCGCGGTGAGCGCGTGGCGCCGTCGGTGTCCTTCGTGGTCTTCCCCGGCTCGAGCCGCATCCTCGAGATCATGTCCCGCGAGGGGCTGCTGACGGATCTCCTCGCCGCCGGCGCCTCGGTGTCCGAGCCCACCTGCGGCGCCTGCGCCGGCATCGGGCACGTGCCCGCGACGGGGGGCAAGAGCCTGCGCGCCTTCAACCGCAACTTCGCCGGGCGGAGCGGCGTCAAGGACGATCAGGTCTATCTCTGCTCGCCCCTGACCGCCGCCGCTTCCGCTCTGACTGGGGTCATCACCGACCCGCGCAAGGGCGGCGCCGCGCCCGAGCGCCACTACCCGTCCTCCCTCATCGCTTCCAGCGCCGGCCTCGTGCCTCCGGCGCCCGAGAGCGTGGCCGCATCTACCGTGGTGCTCAAGGGGCCGAACATCAAGGAAGTGCCGCGTGGTCGCGCCGTCGAGGCGACGCTGCGCGCGCCCGTGCTGATCAAGCTCGGCGACAAGGTCTCGACCGACGACATCTCACCCTCGGGTACGGCGGCGCTCGTCTTCCGCTCCAATGTCCCGGCCATAGCCGAGTTCACCTTCAGAAACGCCGACGCGGAGTTCGTCGCGCGCGCAAAAGCCGCCGGCACGGGAGTGCTCGTCGGTGGCGAGATCTACGGCCAGGGCTCCTCGCGCGAGGCCGCCGTGCTCGGCCCGCTCCATCTCGGCGTGCGCGCCGTCCTCGCCAAGAGCTTCGCCCGCATCCATCGCGCCAACCTGATCAACTGGGGACTGGTGCCGCTCGAGTTCGACGACCCCGCCGACTACGAGACAGTCAGGCGCGACGACATGCTTCGCTTCGACGACCTGCGCGATGCGCTCCAGGCCGGGCGCAAGATAGCGGTGACGAACGAGCGCACGGGCACGGCCTTCCAGGCGCGCTGCGTGCTCACGCCGCGCGAGCGCGACATTCTCCTGGCGGGCGGCCTCCTCGCCCAGACCGCCGCTGCCACATGACCCAGGCCCGCATCCGCGCCGTCTACATGCGCGGCGGCACCAGCCGCTGCCTCGTCTTCCACGAGCGCGACCTGCCGCCCGCCGGCGTCGAGCGCGACTACATCCTGCTGGCCGCGCTCGGCAGCCCCGATCCCTACGGCCGCCAGCTCGACGGCCTAGGCGGCGGCATCTCGTCACTCTCCAAGGCCTGCATCATCGGCCCCACCACCCACCCGGGCGCCGACGTGGACTATACCTTCGCCCAGGTCGAGGTGGGCAAGGCGCACGTGGACTACACGGGCAATTGCGGCAACTGCTCCTCCGCCGTCGGACCCTTCGCCATCGAGGAGCGCATCGTCCAGCCCGTGGACGGCGAGACGCTCGTGCGCATCCACAACACCAACACCAAGAAGCTCATCGCCGCGCGCGTGCCGGTGGCCGGCTGCGAGCCGGCGGTGCACGGCGACTTCGCGCTCCCCGGCGTGGCGGGCACGGGCGCGCGCATCGCGCTCGACTTTCTCGAGCCAGGGGGCGCGGGCACCGGGCGCCTCCTGCCGTCAGGCAAGACACGCGAGATGGTCGAAGGCATCGAGGCCTCCCTCGTGGACGCCTCCATCCCGATGGTTTTCGTCCGCGCCCGCGATCTCGGCCTTACCGGCACCGAGTCACCGCAGACCATAGACGGCGACAAGGCCCTCTCCGCTCGGCTCGAGAAGATCCGCGGCGCCGCCTCGCATCTCATGGGCATCCCGGGCAGCGCGGCCACGCCGAAGATCGCCATGGTGACGGTGCCCGTGGATACCGTCGCGCTGGATGGGACGCGCTACGACGCCAGCGCGTATGACGTGGTGGCCCGCGCCATTTCCATGGGCAACTGCCATCGCGCCTTCCCGTTGACGTCCTCCATGTGCCTCGCCGTCGCGGCGCGGATCGAGGGCACGCTGGTCCACGAGTGCTCGACAGCCGTCTCCGCTGCGGACGTCCGCCTCGGCCACCCCTCGGGGGTGCTTCCCCTCGACGCCGCCGTCGCCAGGCAGGGCGGCGACTACGTCGCCGAGCGCGTCACCGTCTACCGCACCGCGAGGCGCCTCATGGAAGGCTGGGTCCGCATTCCTTGAGCTGTAGCCGGCGCTGGACCCCGGCAGCGATCGTTGCGTTCGCTGTCGTCCTCCCAGTCGCCAGCACCTTCAGCCCGGCCTCCGGCCAGCCGGCCGCGGGTCCCTCCCGCGTCGGCATGCTCACCCCGGCCACGTCGGCGACAGCGAAACCGAATTGGGACGCATTTCGCGAGGCGATGAAGGGGCTCGGGTATGTCGAGGGGAAAAACGTCGTCTACGAGTACCGGTCAGCGGAAGGGCAGCCCGAGCGGCTCCCCCAGCTGGCGGCCGAGCTGGTCAAGCTTCCCGTCAAGATCATGGTGGTCGCGAACACTCCGGGCAACCTCGCGGCCAAAAAAGCCACCACGACCATTCCCATCGTCATGGTGGCGGTCGGAGACCCCGTCCGCGTAGGTCTCGTCTCCAACCTGGGGCGGCCGGGCGGGAACATCACCGGGTTCACCAACCTCACCGGCCAGATCACCGCCAAGAGGCTCCAGCTCATCAAGGAGGCCATCCCGACCGCCACGCGCATCGGGGCAATCGGCGACCCCGCCGAACCCAACTCGCTGGTCCAGATCCAGGACGCCCAAGCCGCCTCCCGTGAGCTCAAAGTCCAGCTGCGCGTCTTCACGGTCCGGGAGCCGGCGCAGCTCGAGTCGGCGTTCGACGCGGCGCGGAGCTGGCGAGCCCAGGCGTTGATCCAGCTCGGGGGCGCTCTCCGAACTTCTCTTCGCGATCGGACCATCGAACTTGCCGCGAAGACCCGGATCCCTGTCATGTACGCCTCCCGGGTCGATGCGGAAGCAGGCGGGCTCATCGGTTATGGCATCGATCCCGCCGACAACTACCGGCGCGCCGCCGACTACGTGGACCGGATTCTCAAGGGCGCCAAGCCGGGCGAGCTCCCCGTTCAGCAGCCCACGAAGGTGGAGATGGCCGTCAACCTGAAAACCGCCGCGGCCCTTGGCATCAAGATCCCGCAGGCCATTCTCGTGCGGGCCGACCAGGTGATCGAGTGATCTCACGCCGCGCCTTCGTGGGTGCGATGGTGGGCCTCGGCCTCGCCGGGCTGCCCACCGTCATCAACCTGAAGACCGCGAAGGTGATCGGGCTCAACATTCCTCAGGGCCTCCTCGCGCGTGCCGACCAGGTCATCCAGTGACGGCGCGGAACATGACGGATTACGCGGCGACGATGCGGGACTTCCGCCTCGAGGTGCCCGCGCGCTTCAACTGGGCCTTCGACACCTTCGATGCATGGGCGCGGGATCCGGCGAAGCTCGCGCTGCTGTGGGTGTCGGCCGACGGCCAGCCGCGGCGCTTCACCTTCGCCGAGCTTGGCGAGCGCTCGAAGCGCTTCGCCAACGCGCTGGCCGGCATGGGTGTCGAGCCGGGCGAGCGGGTCGTCGTGATGCTCCCGCGCGTCTATCAGTGGTGGGAGATCCTGTTGGGCTGTCTGCGGGCGCGCACCGTCTCCGTTCCCGGCACGACACTGCTCACCACCAAGGACATCACGTACCGCCTCCAGGCCGCCGAAGCCGGCGTCGTCATCACCGACGAGGACAACACGCACAAGGTCGACCAGGTCCTGGCCGAGTGCCCCACGGTGAAGCATCGCATCGTGCTGGGCCGCGGTCCGAGCGGGTGGCTCGAGTACGAGAGGCTGGTCGGCGCGGCCTCGCCCGAGATGGCGCATCCGCGGAACGTGAGCGGCGATCCGATGATGGTCTACTTCACGTCGGGCACGACGGGCTATCCCAAGATGGTGCTGCACACGCACGCGTCATATCCGATCGGCCACATCATCACGGGCAAGTTCTGGCTCGACAACACGCCCGAGGATCTGCACTGGACGATATCGGACACGGGCTGGGCGCAGGCCGCCTGGACGTGTTTCTTCGCGCCGTGGAACATGGGCGCCGCCCTCTTCGTCTGGGACGCGCGGGGCAAGAAGTTCGACTCGCAGGAGACGCTGGCCATGTTCGAGCGCTTCCCGATCACGACCTTCTTCGCGCCACCCACCGCCTACCGCATGATGGTCCAGGAGCCGCTGAAGAAATACCGCTTCCCCACTCTGCGCCACTGTCTCGGCGCGGGCGAGGCGGTCAATCCCGAGGTGATCGAGGCCTGGCGAGAGGGCACGGGCCAGCACATCTACGAGGGCTACGGTCAGACCGAGAGCGTGCTGGTCGCCGCCACCTTCCCCGCCACGCCGTGGAAGCCCGGCTCCATGGGCCCGACGGCGCCGGGGCACCGCATCGGCATCGTGGACGCAGAGGGGTGCGAGCTGCCGCGCGGGCAGGAAGGCGATCTCGGCATTCTCGTGAAGCCGCAGCGACCGGTGGGCATGTTCCAGGAGTACTGGAAGAACACCGAGGCGACGGCCAAATGCCACCGCGGCGACTGGTACATCACGGGCGACCGGGCCTCCATGGACGAGGACGGCTATCTCTGGTTCGTCGGGCGCGCCGACGACGTCATCAACAGCGCGTCCTACCGCATCGGCCCCTTCGAGGTGGAGTCCGCTCTGGTCGAGCACGCCGCGGTCGCCGAGGCCGCCGTCATCGGCAAGGCCGACGCTCTCCGCGGCGAGATCGTCAAAGCCTTCGTGGTTCTCGCTCCCGGCCACACCGGGTCGGACGCCCTCGCTATCGAGCTCCAAGAGCACGTCAAGACGGTGACGGCGCCCTACAAGTACCCGCGCGAGATCGAGTTCGTCGCGGACCTTCCCAAGACCATCAGCGGCAAGATTCGCCGCACCGAGCTCCGCCAAATGGAGCGCGACCGCTCTAGACCCCCTCTCCCCTCCAAGGGGAGAGGGCAGGGTGAGGGGTGATCCAGACCACGCGGCGGGTGTTCATGGGCGGCCTGGCCTGCGTCCTCTCCACTCCGCTCGCCACCCAGGCGCAGCAGCCGGCGAAAGTTCCGCGGGTCGGGTGGCTGCTGACCGGCTCGCTCGAAGCCCCCGAGACTCGGGCGCTGCTCAGTGCGTTCCGGCAAGGGGCGCGCGAGCGCGGCTACGTGGAGGGCGAAAACATCGTCATCGAGTACCGGGCGGCGGAGGGGCGGTTGGACCGCTTCCCGGCTCTCGCGGCCGATCTGGTCCGCATCAAGGTAGACCTCATCGTTGCGGGGAGCACGTCCGCGGCCCGTGCCGCACAACAAGCGACCACCACCATCCCTATCGTCGCGCCGACCATGGGTGATCCCGTCGGAGACGGACTAGTGGCCAGCCTCGGGCGGCCCGGCGGGAACATCACGGGGTTGACGTTCCTTGGCCCGGAGCTGGCCCCCAAGCGCCTCGAGCTTCTCAAGGAAGCGATCCCCAGGATGTCCCGGGTCGTTGGTATTTGGCATTCGGGCAGTCTAAGCGAGCGCACGACAAAGGATATGTTGAGCCAGACTGAGACGGCGGCACGGACGCTGGGGGTGCAGCTTCAGCTCGTGGGGGTGCGAAGCACGGAGGAGATCGACCGTGCATTTTCCACGATGGCCAGGCAGCGCCCTGACGCCTTCGTCATGTTTCCGAACGTGGTGTTCTTCATCGAGCGGCGGCGTATCATTGATCTTGCCGAGAAGCATCGGCTGCCCTCGATCTATGTCTCCAGGGAATTCGTGGAGATCGGAGGCCTCTTGTCTTACGGAGCGAGCCTCCCCGACTTGTTCCGGCGCGCTGCCGTCTATGTGGACAAGATCCTCAAGGGCGCCAAGCCCGCCGACCTGCCCGTCGAACAGCCCACCAGGTTCGAGCTGGTCATCAACCTCAAGACCGCCAAGGCGCTCGGGCTGACGATCCCGCCGTCGCTGCTCCAGCGCGCCGACGAGGTCACCCAGTGAGCGACGACCTCAATCGCGACGTGTCGCGCACCGATATGGTTGATTCGCGCGTAGCGGCCATTCTCCGAGCCAGGTCCGGGATGGAGCGGCTGCGGCTCGCCCACGAAGCCTGGGAGCTCCTGCACGCCCGGCTGACCGCCTTCATCGCCGCCAGGCATCCCGATTGGGACCGCCAGCAGGTCCAGGCTGCGGTCGCGAAGAGACTATCGCGTGACTCAGGCTGAGCTGCTGCGCCATGTCGCGAGCGTATTTGAGGACCTTGGGGTCACGTACATGATCGGCGGATCCCAGGCTTCGGTCTACTACGGAGAAGCGCGCTTCACGCAGGATATCGACCTCGTGACGGATCTGAAGCTCGAGCACGTCCCCGCGCTGGTGGATCGCTTCCCCGCCGCTGAGTTCTACATGAACGCGGAGGCAGCCCGCGAGGCGGTCGAGACGCGGGGCCAGTTCAACATCATCCACCCCTCATCGGGGCTCAAGGTCGACGTCTTCGTCAACAAGGATACCGATTACGATCGCCTCCGCCTCGACCGACGCCAGCGCTTGCCGCTCGTCCCGGGCCGAGAGGCGTACTTTGCGCGACCGGAGGACATCATTCTCTACAAGATGCTCTACTTCCGCGAGGGCCAGTCGGACGTGCACGTGCGGGACATCCTCGGCATCCTCAGGGTGTCGGGCCCCGAGATCGACACCACTTACGTCGCGGAATGGGCGGAACGGTTGGGCCTCAACGCGATCTGGGACGCGGTGCTCAAACGGGCACAGACGCATGAGTGAGCAGCGACTGCGGGCCGGGGTGAGGGTGACGCTGGTCAACCTCACGATCGTCGTCCTCGTCGTCGCGCCGCTCGCCGCCGGGGAGCAGGCGCCGGCGAGGGTCCCCCGGATGCGCGGGCGGCGTCCTCGTCGGGCGGGTCCTTCAGCAGCGAACGCAGATCGCGGCCCTTGCCGCCAAGAGCCGGCTCCCCGCAGTGTATGGCTTCCGGGAGAATGTGGAGGCGGGGGGCCTCATGGTCTACGGAGCCAACGTTTCCGCCATGTTCCGGCGCGCCGCCGCCTACGTGGACAAGATCCTCAAGGGTGCCAAGCCTGCCGACCTGCCCGTCGAGCAGCCCACCAAGTTCGAGCTGGCTATCAACCTCAAGACCGCCAAGACGCTCGGGCTGACGATCCCGCAGTCCCTGCTGTCGCGGGCGGACGAGGTGATCCGGTGACCAGCAAGGACGATCCCCACCGTCAGAATGACGGAAGATGCGAAACTTTGCAGCGGTTGAGTCGCGTCTTGGCGACGGGCGCCTCCAGTCGCCCCGAATGGATTGTGGTCGCCCCGTTGATGGCGCCGGGGCGATTGGCGAGACAAGCGCCGTCATGCTTCTCTGCTCCAACCGGCAGTCACGAGGAGACGTCATGAGCAAGAAAAAGCCGCGGGCAGCGTCGAAGAGGAAAAGTGCCGTCAAGGGAAAGGCAGCACCGGGACCACGCGGCAAGTATCTCGGCCACTACGGCTGGGCGCCCGATGTCCCGGATCACCGTGACTTCGTCCTTGCCGCAGCGCCAGTCACCGCGCTTCCGCCCTCGGTCGACCTGCGACCAGCCTGTCCACCCGTCTACGATCAAGGTCAGCTTGGCTCGTGTACCGCCAACGCCATTGCGGGGGCGATCCAGTACGAGCAGATCCGGCAGAAGGCGCCCAAGCCGTTCACCGCGTCCCGCCTGTTCATTTACTACAACGAGCGCGTGATGGAGCACACCGTGGCCGAGGATGCGGGGGCGCAGATCCGCGACGGCATCAAGTCGGTCAACCATGTCGGAGCCTGCCCGGAAACCGACTGGCCGTACGTGATCACGAATTTTGCCAAGAGGCCATCCACCCGGGCCTACAAGGATGCTCCCCTCGGCAAGGCGGTCACCTACCGACGCGTGGTTCAGACTCTTGATCAGATGAGAGGATGTCTGGCCGGGGGGTTACCCATCATCCTGGGAATCTCGGTGTACGAGTCATTCGAGTCGCAGCAGGTCGCCAGGTCCGGTGTCGTACCGATGCCCGCCCAGAGCGAGAAGCTTCTCGGTGGTCACGCGATCCTTGTGGTCGGCTACCACGACGCCGAGCAGCGCTTCATCATGCGCAATTCGTGGGGCACCTCGTGGGGCATGCATGGTTATTTCACGATCCCCTACGCGTACCTGACCGATTCCAATCTGTGCGACGACCTGTGGACGATCCAGATGGTGGCGTGATCCAGTGAGAGCTTCTCACCCCAGCCCCTCGCCCTACCCTCTCCCTCCGGGGAGAGGGTAGGGAGACCAGAGGGGGGAAGGTAGGGAGCGGGCGTGTTTACACCAGAGCACGCGATGCTGCGGAAGAGCGTGCGCGCCTTCGTGGAGAAGGAGGTTGCGCCGCGCGTGGACGAGTGGGAGGAGGCGGGGCGGATCCCCAAGGCGTTCTGGCGGCGGCTGGGGGAGCTGGGATTTCTCGGGCTCGAGTTTCCCGTGGAATACGGCGGGGCGGGAGGTGATTTTCTCTCGAGCGTCGTGCTGGGCGAAGAGATGGCGCGGTGCCGATCGGGTGGGGTGGCCTTCAGCGTGCTGGTACACACCGACATGTCCTCGCCCTGGCTCACACGCTACGGGACGGACGAACAGAAACAGAAGTACCTGCCGGGCATCGTCAGCGGCGAGACCGTCTGCGCGCTCGGCATCACGGAGCCGGGAACGGGCTCCGACATGGCGAACCTCTCCACGCGAGCGGTGCGCAGGGGCGATCGCTACCTGCTCACGGGCAGCAAGATCTTCATCACGAATGGGGTTTACGGCGATCTCTATTTCGTCGCGGCGCGGACGGCGCAGGGGACTGCCGAGCGGCGCTACGACGGCATCTCCATGTTCCTGGTCGAGCGTGACTTGCCCGGCTTCACGGTCAGCCGCAAGCTCGACAAGATGGGCATGCGCGCCTCCGACACCGCGGAGCTGGCTTTCCACGATTGCCCGGTGCCGGCGGAAAACCTGCTGGGTGTCGAGGGGCACGGCTTCCAGCAGCTGGCCGCGGGACTCCAGCGCGAGCGCATCATGGCGGCGGTGCTGGCGCTCTCGGGCGCGGCGCAAGCGCTGGAGGACACCACCGCCTACATCCGCGAGCGGCAGGCTTTCGGCGAGCCGCTCAGCCGCAAGCAGGCGCTGCGCCACCGGATCGCCGACATGGCGACCGAGATCGAGGCGGCGCGGCATCTGGTCTATCACGCCGCGACGTGCTACAACGCGGGCGAGGACTGCATCACCGAGGTCTCCATGGCCAAGCTCTTCGCGACCGAGGTCGCGAACCGGGTGGCGTATCAGGCGGTCCAGATGCACGGCGGCTACGGCTACATGCGGGAGTTCCCGGTCGAGCGCTTCTTCCGCGACGTGCGGCTCTGGACCATCGCGTCGGGGACGTCGGAGATCATGAAGGAGATCATCGCCAAGCGTCTCGCGCTCTGATGCCAGGCTCGCGCAACCACACCCCTCAACGTCGAGAGGAGAGTCCATGAAACGTGCCACACTGCTGTTCGCCCTGTTTCTCCTGGCCGCAATGCCCGCCGCGGCCCAGGACGTCGTCAAGATCGGCCAGATCGAGGCCCAGACCGGCGCCAACGCCATCTACGGCTGGATGTCCTCGCAGGGCGCGGCCCTCGCGGTGGACGAGATCAACAAGGCGGGCGGCTTCAAGGTCGGGAACAAGACCTACAAGATCCAGCTCATCGCGCTCGACACGCGGGGCGAGCCCAAGGAGGCGACGGTCCAGCTCAAGAAGCTGGTCGAGGTGGACCAGGCGAAGTACATCTTCGGCCCGTTCCTCTCCAACGTCTTCCTCGCCGTCCGGCCGTACGCGGCCGAGTTCAACGGCAAGCTCCTCATGTGGGGTGGTGCCACGCGCATCCACGACTACGTCGGGACGCCCGGCCACGAGTTCCTGATGCGCACCTGGAACTGGGACGCGGGCAAGAACGGCTTCGGCGAGCTGATGGTGGACAACCTCGTCAAGACCACGGGAGCCAAGAAGGTCGCCATGCTCTTCCAGAACGACCAGGGTGGCAAGGTGCTCGAGGACATCTACGTGCCCATGTTCAAGCAGAAGGGCATCGAGTACCGCCTCGACTACTTCGAGCCCGGCACCAAGGACTTCTCGGCCGTCCTCGCCAAGATCGGGGCCTGGAAGCCGGACTTCCTCTTCCCGAGCTACGCCGACTCCTACCTCTACGACATCGTCCGCCAGGCGACCGAGACGGGCCAGCTCACGAAGTTCTTCCTCGTGCGCGGCTCCCTTGGTCCCGGGCTCAAGAACAAGGACAGTATCGAGGAGTACATGGTGTACGTGCCCAAGTACTTCGAGGAGGCGGAGAAGAAGGACCCCAAGGTCGCCAAGTTCGTGAAGGCGTACAAGGACTTCTACAAGCGCGACTTCCCCTACGACCAGGCGCCCCTCTGCTCGGCCTCCTGCTACGACCACGTCTACATGCTGGTCGAGGCCATGAAGAAAGCCGGGACGGTGGACGATCCCGCGGCGGTCAAGAAGGCGCTCATGTCCATGACCTACGACGGGATGTGGAAGATCCGATTCGACGACAAGGGCGAGGCCATCTTCAATTTCGACGTCGTCCGGCTGAAGAAGGGCGGCGCCCTCGAGGTGACGCACATCAATCCGAATTGAACGGGACCAGAGTCCCCCTCACCTTGCCCTCTCCCCCAATGGGGGAGAGGGATGACTATCTAACCCCGTGACGCAGCTCGTCCTCGGGCAGGTGCTGAACGGCGCCATCATCGGCGCGATGTACGGCATCATCGCCCTCGGCATCACGCTGACGTTCGGCATCACCGGCATCGTGAACTTCGCCCTCGGCGAGTTCATGATGATCGGCGCCTACGTCACCTACACGCTCGCCGAGCGCGGCGTGCCGTACCCGGTGGCGGTGGTGCCGGCGTGTCTCATCGCCGCCGCCGCCGGGTATCTCTCCAACAAGGCCTTCTTCCGCTTCACCCGCAACAACCTCGTCAACGGCCTGCTGGTGTCCATCGGCTTGATCTCGATCTTCGAGAGCGCGTCCATGCTCCTCTGGACGGCCACGCCGGTCGAAATGCATTTCGTACTGCCGGGCGCGCTGCGAGTGGGCGACATTGGACTACCCAAGATGAAGCTGGTCGTCTTCGCTGTCATCGTGGTCGTCATCGTCGCGACGTACTTCGCCCTCGCCCGCACCTGGCTCGGGCGGGCGGCCTTCGCCTACGCGCAGAACCCCGAGGCCGCCATGCTGATGGGCGTGCACACGCCCCGTCTCGAGACGGCCATCATGCTCTACTCGACGGGGCTCGCGGGACTCGGCGGCGCGCTCTACGCGAGCCTCTATTCGCTCGAGCCCGCGATGGGCGGGGTCTACGTGCTCAAGGGCATGGAGGCGGCCATCCTCGGTGGCATCGGCAGCCTCATGGGCTCGCTCTGGGGCGGTGTCATCCTGGGCGTCATCGAGGGCGTGGGCTCCATCTTCCTCCCGACGGCCTTCCGTGACGCCTATGGTCTCGCGGTCCTCGTGGCCATCCTGCTCTTCAGGCCGTCCGGGCTCTTCGGAGACGAGTGATGGGCCACGTGCTCCTCTGGGGATCGCTCTACGCGCTGCCGTTCTTCGTGCGCAGCGACTTCCTGCTCACGATCTTCATCTTCACGTTCATCTACGGCATCCTGGGCGTCACGTTCGACCTGATCTTCGGCTTCACCGGCCAGCTGTCGATGTTCCATCCGGCGGTCTTCGGCGTCTCCGCCTACATGACGCACCTGCTGGCGGTGCATTTCAAGCTGCCCTTCTGGGCGGCCACCCTGCCCTCGGCGGCCGCGGCCGTCGTCCTCGCGCTCGTCGTCGGCAGCGTCTGCTTCAAGTTCAGGCTCAAGACTTTCTACTTCGCGGTGGTCACGCTCGCCTTCGCGGAGATGATCCGGCTCGTGGTGATGAACTGGAACAGCGTCACCAACGGCACGCTCGGCCTGGTGGTCTCGGGCAAGCCGACGATCTACTGGCCCGGGAGCGGCATCGTGCCGATCAAGGGGCCCATCGCCTGGTACTACCTCACCTTGGTGTGTCTGTCGCTCACCGTGCTCATTTGCGCGCGGTGCCTTCGCTCGTGGATGGGACGCTGCTTCGGCGCCATCCGGCTCAACGAAGATCTCGCCCGCACGCTCGGCATCAACGTGTTCCGCTACAAGCTCCTCTCCTTCGCCATCGGGAGCGCCCTCGCCTCGTTCGCGGGCGGGCTCTACGGCTACTACACCGGCTACATCGACCCCGGCTACCTCAGCATCAACCAGTCCATGGAAGTCCTCGCCATGGTCCTGCTCGGCGGCCAGGGCACGCTCATCGGCCCCATCGTGGGCTCGCTCGTGCTGACCGGCCTGCCGCACGCCATCGACCTCCGCGCCGAGGTGCGCGCCATGCTCTACGGCGCCATCCTGATCTTCACCATTCTCGTGATGCCGCGTGGCATCGTCGGCACGCTCTACGCGTGGAGGTCGAAGCGTGGCGCTTGAGGTGCGCGGGCTCAGCAAGCAGTTCGCCGGGCTCGTGGCCGTCGCCGACGTGTCGTTCGTCGTCGAGCCCGGCGAGATCGTCGGCATCATCGGCCCCAACGGCTCGGGCAAGACGACGCTGCTCAGCATGATGGCCGGGCTCCTCGCTCCCACCTCCGGCCGCGTGCTCTGGAAGGGACGCGAGATCCAGGCGCTGCGCCCGGACATCATCGCCGGGCTCGGCGTGGTCAAGACTTTCCAGAATCCGCAGGTGTTCGCCGAGCTCTCCGTCTTCGACAACGTGCAGGTGGCGAGTCACCTGACGCTCAAGCGCGCGCTGGGGCTCCGCCGTGGCCTCGAGGTCCTCGGCGCCGCGCGCGACGTCGAGCGCCAACTGGCCGGCCGGGTGGCCGAGGTGCTGGCCCTCTGCGACCTCGGCGACGCCGCCCGGCAGCTCGCCGGCAACCTCTCCTACGGCGAGGAGAAGATGCTCGGCCTGGCCATGGCCCTCATGTGCGACCCGGAGCTCCTCCTCCTGGACGAGCCGGCATCGGGTCTCGGCCGCGACGAGGTCCACAATCTCGCGGCTGTCCTGGCGAAGGTGCACAACGCCGGCACCACGCTCTGCCTCGTGGACCACAAGATCGGCTTCCTCCGCGGCCTGGCCGACCGGGTCATCGCGCTCAACTACGGCCGGAAGATCGCCGAGGGCACGCCCGAGCAGGTGCTCAACGAGACGGCGGTGATCGAAGCGTACCTGGGCGTGAGGCGGGGAGCGGGACATGCTCGAGCTTGACCGGATCGATTGCCGCTACGCCAAGGTCCACGTCCTGCACGACGTGAGTCTCGAGGTGGAAGGCGGCGAGATCGTCTGCATCATCGGCCCGAACGCCGCCGGCAAGACCACGACGTTGAGGGTCATCGCGGGGCTCAAGGAGCCCTCGGCCGGTCACGTCCGCTATCTCGGCGAAGACATCACGCGGCTCCTGCCTTTCGAGCGCGTCGAGCGCGGCCTCGTGCTCGTGCCCGAGGGGCGCCAGATCTTCCCCAAGTTCACGGTGCTGGACAACCTGAGGATGGGCGCCTACCAGCGGCCGGATCGCGGCGACATCGGCGGCGACCTCGAAGAGGTCTACGAGCTCTTCCCGCGGCTGCGCGAGCGCGTCCAGCAGCGCGGCGGCTCGCTCTCGGGAGGCGAGCAGCAGATGCTGGCCATCGGGCGCGGGCTCATGGCGAAGCCCAAGTGCCTGCTCCTCGACGAGCCGTCGCTGGGGCTCGCGCCCATCATCGTGAGCGAGATCGCGCGCATCATCCGCGAGCTGGCGGGGCGCGGCCTCACCATCGTGCTCGTCGAGCAGAACGCGGCCATGGCTCTCGAGCTGGCCGACCGCGCCTATCTCCTCGAGTCCGGCCACGTCTCGCTCCGCGGAACGGCCGCCGAGCTCCAGCGGACCGATGTGGTCCGCAAGCTCTACCTGGGCGCGTGAGGCCGCGGTGACCGCCCTCCTCGACGTGATGGCCGTCCGCGCGACGGGGAATCCCGCCACGGCGGTCGTGGAGTGCGCCGAGCCGAGCCGGGGCGTCGAGGAACGTGAGTGCGACGTGCTCGTCGTGGGCGGCGGCACCGGCGGGATCGCCGCGGCGCTGGCCGCAGCGCGCGGCGGACGAACCGTCTGCCTGCTCGAAGAGACGGACTGGATCGGCGGACAGCTGACCGCGCAGGGCGTGTCGGCGCTGGACGAGCACGAGCACATCGAGCGCTTCGGCGGAACGCGGAGCTACTACGCCCTGCGCGAGGCGATCCGCGATCACTACCGCCGCCTCTCCCCCGCGCTGGCCGCCCAGCCCCATCCCAATCCCGGCGCCTGCTGGGTCACGCGGCTCGCCTTCGAGCCTCGCATCGCGGTGGACGCGCTCGACGCCATGGCGCGTCCATTCGTCGAGTCCGGGCTGCTGACCATTCTCACGCGAACCAAGGCCGCGAGCGCCCAGGTGAACGCCGGCAGGGTCGAGAGCGTGCTCGGGGTCAACCTGGACCACCGTCGCTGGACGCGCATCAGGCCGCGCATCGTCATCGACGCGACTGAGCTTGGAGATCTTCTCCCGATGGCGGGCGCGGAATACGTGGTCGGAGCGGAGACCAAGGCCGAAACGGGCGAGCCGCACGCGCAGCCGCTCGAGACCAAGCGCCACTGCGTCCAGAGCTTCACCTACACGTTCGTGCTGGAGCGCATGCGGCCGGGCGCGCGCCACGTGATCGCCAAGCCCGAGCGTTACGAGCACTACCGAGACAGCCAGCCGTACTCGCTCAGGATTCACGTCCACGGCGGCGAGATCTATGGTGATGAGACGCGCTGGCTCGACTATCAGGTGCTGGAGCGGGCCTCCGGCACCAAGGGCGGGCTCTGGAGCTACCGCCGTCTCATCGACGCGAGCCTCTTTCCGTCGGGCACCGGCTATCCCAACGACATCAGCATGCTCAACTGGCCGGGCAACGACTACCGGGATGAGAGCATCCTCGACCGGTCGCCACTCGAGCAGGCGCGCGCGCTCCAGGACGCCAAGCGCGTGAGCCTGGGCTTCCTCTATTGGCTGCAGGCGGAGGCACCGAGGCCCGGCGCCGGGCCCGGATTCCCCGAGCTCAAGACGCGCCCTGACGTCGTCGCCACGGAGGACGCCCTCGGCAAGCATCCTTATATCCGGGAATGCCGGCGCATCCGGGCGCTCACGACCGTGGTCGAGCAGGACGTGTCCGCGGACCATCAACCTGGGGCGCGCGCTCGGCACTTCGAGGATTCGGTGGGCATCGGCTGGTATCCCATCGACATACACAATTCCGGCCCCGACGATGTCGGCGTGTCCTGCCGCACTCGTCCCTTCCAGATCCCCATGGGCGCGCTCATCCCGGTGAGAATGAAGAACCTCCTCGCCGGAGCCAAGAACCTTGGGACGACGCACATCACCAACGGCTGCTACCGGCTGCATCCGATCGAGTGGAACATCGGCGAGTCGGCGGGCGCGCTGGCCGCCTACGCGCTCGACACGGGCAAGGATCCCGCGGCGATTCACGGCGACGCAACGCTCCGCCGCGACTTCCAGCGCCGCCTCGCCACCGCAGGAGTGCCGCTCTGCTGGTTCACCGACGTGGGCGTGGGCCATCCAGCTTTCGCCGCGCTCCAGCTGGCGGCTGTCCGCGGTGAGGTCGAAGGCGCGCCGGACAGCCTGGAGGCGGCGGCGTTGCCTCCTGCCGCGCGTGGAAGGTTCGGACTGTGACCGGGAGCCTCGTCATCGACGGCGCCGTCGCGCGGCTCACCCTCGAGCGGCCCGAGGCCCTCAACGCGCTGAACCGGGATATCGCCACGGTGCTCGAACATTCCCTCGGCCGGCTCGCGCGGTCCAAGGACGTCACGGTGGTGATCGTGTCGGGGCGCGGGCGCGCCTTCTGCGCCGGCAACGACATCGCCGAGATGCCAAAGCTCAAGCCGGCAGAGGCCAAGGCGCTGTCGCGGCGCTGGCAGCGCATCATGGATCACTTCGCCCGCCTGCCTCAGGTGACGATCGCCGCCGTGCACGGCTATGCCCTCGGCGGAGGCTGCATGCTGGCCGCGGCCCAGGACCTGCGCATCGCCGAGGCCTCGGCGCGCTTCGGCCTGCCCGAGGTGACGCTGGGCTTCAATCCCTCCTACGGCATCGCGCGGCTCCTCGACATCGTGGGCGGCGGCCCCGCGCGCGATCTCCTGCTCACCGGCCGCGCGATCGACGCGGCCGAGGCGCTCCGCATGGGGCTCGTGACGCGCGTCGTCCCCGACGGCACGCTCGCTGCCGCCGCGGACGAGCTGGCCGCCGGGATCGCCCGCCATCCGCGAGGCGGGCTGGCCGCGAGCAAGGCCATCGTCGCGGACATCCGCGCCGGCAAGTCGGGCAACGCGGCGCAGGCCTATGCGGCGGCGTTGAGAAGGGACAAGGGCGCGCAGGAACGCATCGCCGAGTTCGTAGCGCGCAAGAAGAAGGGCAGCTGACACGCCATGCTGATCACTGCCACCCGTACCCTCAAGGGCGCGCTCGAGGACAAGGCGCTGCGCTTCCCCGACGAGACCTTCCTCATCTTCGAAGATGCCGCGGGTGCGACCGCGCGCTGGACCTGGCACGAGCTCGACGCGGACGCGAACCGCGCGGCGCACCTCCTGTTGGAGCGCGGCCTTGCGCCCGGGGACAAGTTCAACCTCCACCTCGGCAACTGCCCCGAGTTTCTCCTCTTCTGGATGGCCGCGGCGAAGACGGGCACGGTCATGGTGCCGACTAACCCCGTGTCCACCGCCGATGAGATGGAATACATCCTCGGGCACTCAGAGGCTCGGCTGTCCATCACCGAGCCCCAGTATGCGGCGCCGGTCCACGCGGCCGCCGGCCGCTGCTCCGCGCTCGATGCTGTACTCGAGGCGCGCCCGCTTGCACCGCTTCTGGGCGGCCTGCCATCCACGCCGCCCGACACCGCCGTCTCATCGCTCGACGAGATCTCGATGCAGTACACCTCGGGCACAACCTCCAAGCCCAAAGGCGTGCTCCTGACCCACGCCAACTACCTCTACGGCGGCGAGGTCATGTCCAAGGCCATGCGCGTGAGGCCCGCCGACCGCCACCTCATCGTGCTGCCGCTCTTCCACGCCGGCGCTCAGGTCCACGCGTTCCTGCCGATGTTGCTGGCCGGCGGCAGCGTCGTGCTCATGGAGCGCTTCAGCGCGACCCGCTTCGTCGAGCAGGCCATCCGCCACGAGGCGACGCTGGCCGCGCTCTTCGCGGCGCCGATCCGGATGCTGCTCGCCCAGCCCCGCTCTCCGCGAGACGGGCAGACGCGCCTGCGCGCCATCTCCTACGCCCAGAACGTCACGCCACAGCAGTGGGAGGAATGGCACGAGCGCTTCCGCGCGCCCCTCATGCAGATCTGGGGCATGACGGAGACGATGAGCCTGCCGCTCATGCAGCCGCTGGACCTCCCGCGCAAGCCGCTCTCCATGGGCATGCCCGTCCTGGGCTACGAGTGCCGGGTGGTGGACGAGAGCAGCAAGGAGACGGCCGTGGGGACGGTCGGCGAGCTGATCGTGAAGGGCATCCCCGGCGTGAGCCTCATGAAGGGCTACTTCAAGAACGACAAGGCAACCGCCGAAACGCTACGCGATGGCTGGCTCTACAGCGGCGACCAGGCCTACATGGACG
>WNFS01001523.1_pt1 | contig 27765 bp, 26 predicted proteins | sample 5400141 | NCBI WGS metagenome assembly WNFS01 (sample SAMN13153358, study PRJNA577476) | soil metagenome | isolation source: 60 cm saprolite under Madrone tree | place: USA:California | collected 2016-06-14
CGTGATCTCCACGAGCCAGATCCCGACGGGGAAAATGGTCGTGGACACGACTGTCCAGTTCCCCGAGCTCGGCGGCACGCTCATGAGCATCGACCGCGTCACGCGCAAGGACGCCAACGTTTACCTGGACGCCCAGGCCATGGCCGAGGCCCTGTTCAACGACCACATGGCGACCAACTTCATCATGGTAGGCGCCGCCTACCAGGCGGGCGCGCTGCCGATCAGCGCTGCCTCCCTCGAGACCGCCATCCGGCTCAACGGCGTCAGCGTGGAGATGAACCAGCTGGCCTTCCGCTGGGGGCGCATGGCCGTGCTCGATGCCAGGCGCGTGGAGTCCGCCGTCGTGCAGGCGCAGGGCAAGGTCGAGCCCGTGCGGGCGCTCTCGGCCGAGGCCAGGGCTCTCGTCGACGCGTCGGGCGCGACGGGCGAGCTCAAGAGACTCCTCGAGATTCGCGTCCCGGAGCTGATCGCCTACCAGGACGCGGGCTACGCGTGCCAGTACGTCGACTTCGTCACCCGCGTCGCCGGGGAAGAGTCGCGGAGGACGCCGGGCCGCACGGGACTCTCCGAAGCCGTCGCCCGCCAACTCTTCAAGCTCATGGCGTACAAGGACGAGTACGAGGTGGCGCGGCTGCACCTGGCATCTGCCGTCGAGGCCGAGCTCCACGCGCGCTTCGGGTCCGACATCCGCTACTACTGGCACCTGCACCCGCCGCTGCTTCGCGCGCTCGGGCTCAAGAAGAAGATCCGTCTTGGCTCGTGGTTCAGGCCCGCCTTCCAGGCGCTCTCGGCGATGAAGGGGCTGCGCGGCACGGCGCTCGACGTCTTCGGCTATGCCGGCGTGCGGCGCGAGGAGCGCGCGCTGATCGCCGAGTACCGCGCGCTCATCGAGCGTGCGCTCGCCGGGCTCTCGCCCGCGACCCACGATACGGCAGTGGCGCTTGGTGATCTGCCCGACGTCATCCGCGGCTATGAGCACGTCAAGCTCGACAACGTGAGGCAGTTTCGCGCCCGCGCGGCGGAGCTCGTCGCGCGCCTCGGGTGAGAGCGCCGTTCCCCGATCGCCCTTAGTGAGCGGAGTCAAAGAAGAGGTGACCAAGCGATGAGCGCAGCCGACGACGAAGAGCAGCCGATGGCAGATGTGCAGGAACCACACGGCGGCGGCGGCCGGGGGCTGACGCTGGGCCTGCTGATCGGCCTCGTGGTCTGCGCGCTCCTCGCGGTGGGCGCCGTCCTCTACGCCCAGAAGGAGATCGCCGCCCTCACCCAGGCGCGGGACGCCGCGCAGCGCGACAACCAGCGGCTGACCATGGCGGCCACGTCGGCCGCGGCCAACGCGGCGAAGGTCGACCAGGCGCTCGCCGCTGCCCGCGCCGAGCGCGACGAGATGGCCGCGCTCGTCATCGCCGTCCGCCAGAACCCGAGCATGGCCAAGGACATCAAGGACCCGGCGCTGCCGGCGGCGATCGCCGGCAAGCGGCGCGAGGCGCTCACGGCGGCCTTCGCGCTCAAGCAGGAGAAGGTCCCGTTCAAGTGGGGCGGCAAGAAGAAGGAAGAGGGGCTCGACTCGGCAGGCTTCGTGGCGACGGCTCTCGCCCAGGCGGGCGTCATCGACAAGCCCGAGAGCGTGACGGCGAAAAGCCTCGCGGATCAGCTGAAGATGAACACGGAGGGCGAGCCCCAGCCGGGCGACGTGCTGTTCTTCGACGGCGGCAACGTCTTGCTCTACCTGGGAGGCGACAACGCCGTCGGCATGCTGCCCGAGGGCGCCGTCACCAAGAACGGCGTGGTCAAGGGCAAGGGGATAGGCTTCAAGTACCTGGGCTACGGCCCCGTCAAGTACGAGTAGCCGGCAGGCTCACGCGCCTCTGACCCGAGTCGGCCCGGGCGGCGGCTCGGGATCACGGCCCGCCTTGGCCGCCGACTCGCGGGCGGTGGAAGAGAATATGCCCCGCGTCATGAGGGCGTCGGAGGCTTGGGCCCGCGCGCGGTAGATGTCGGCGCGCGCGGCGTGAACCCGGGCGCTGTCGGGAGCGGCCGCGGCGGCCCAGTCAGCCAGGTGACAGGCCAGCGCGAGGTTGCCCGCGTCGGCCCGCGCGCGGGCGCGATCCGCGAGCGCCTCGGCGCCTCCCGCGAGCGCGCTGACCTCCCGTCCGATCTCGGCCTCCCGCGCCGGCTTGAGATGGGCCGGCTGACCGTCCCACCAGCCGCCGTACAGCCGCCAGATATTGCGCACGACGTACTCGGGCTCGTCGTAGACGGCCCGCAGGTACGGACGCCCGGCGAGGTGCTCGGGCGGGCGCACCTCGGCGATGATCTGATCGAGGGACAGGCCCGCGTTCATGCGCGTCACGGTTTCGCGCTCGAGGGTCTCGAGCCATTCCGCCGTATCGCCGAGCGCCTGTCGCACCCGGGAGGCGCCTACGATCGGCGCGCCGTGGCCCGGGATCAGCAGCTCGGCGGAGCGATCAGCCATGGCGCGCAGCGCCCGCGCCCACTCCGCGGCGTAGCGCTGGACCTTCTGCGGGTTGCCGGCGTTGGGGGCGACCCAGAAGAAGAGGTCGCCGGTGAAGAGGATGCGCCGCTCGGGCCACCAGATCCACGTGTGGTCGTCGGTCTCGCCGCGCGCGTGGGTGAGCTCGAGGCGCGCGCTGCCCGCCTCGAGCGCGTGCGCCGCGTCGTACACGACGGTGGGATAGTCGTACTCCGTGGGCCACGTGGCGTTGACCGAGAACTGGCGCGAGTTGATGAGTCCGTTCCAGGGAGCCGTCAGCCTGTACCGGTCGAAGCGCGCGGCGATATTGCGGTGCCCGACGATGAGCGGCGTGGGCCGGCCGCGATCACGCGCCTCCTCGAGAAAAGGCGGTAGCCCGCACGCGTGGTCGGCGTGGCCGTGCGTGTACACGGCGGCGTGAAGGGGGCTCGCATCGACCGCTCGCACGGCGGCGAATGTCTTCGCGCGGGCGGCGTAGTTGCCGGTGTCCACGAGGACCAGCCCCGCCTCTGTGCGGATCGCGGTGACGTTGGCCCAAGTGTGGAAGAAGACGACGCCGGGGGCGAGCTCCTCGCTCTTGCCCGTCGGCCGCCACATGTCGCGGGGAGGGATCTGTCCCTGCCAGAAGCTCTCGGCCAGGTCGAGGATGGCGCCCATGTCCGGCGGACGGTAGCACGGCGGCGCACGGGCGGCAATCGCGCTGCCCCGGTCCCGGCGCGCCTATTGACAGGGAAGGGGATTCGGGGATAATCGGGCAACCTCGCGCCCCGCGAGCGTGCCCGGTCCTTGTCGCAGTGCAGCGGAGGACAGACAATTACCCGCTCCAGAGCGCGTGTGTTTCTCATTGCGGCCGCCGCGGCCCTCGTCGCCGCCGCTCCGGCCAGCGCCGCAGGCCCGACCAGCGCCGCAGGCCCAAACGGCCAGATGACATGGGCCGTCCACGTCTCGCTGGCTCCGACCTGGTTCGACCCGGCGGAGACGCCGGGCATCATCACGCCCTTCATGGTGCTGTACGCCCTCCACGACGGTCTCGTGAAGCCCATGCCCGGCAACGCCATGGCGCCTTCGCTCGCCGAGTCCTGGAGCGTGTCGAAGGACGGGCTGACCTACGAGTTCGTGCTCCGCAAGAAGGCCAAGGTCGCGCGCGTGGACGTCGTGGATCCCAACCGCGTCCGCTTCACGCTCAAGCGACCCTGGCCCGACTTCCTGACCTTCTACGCGACCCCCGCCACGGGCGCGGCCTGGATCGTGCCGAAGAAGTACGTCGAGCGCGTGGGCGAGGACGGCTTCAAGAAAGCGCCCGTGGGCGCCGGGCCCTATCGCTTCGTGTCCTTCAAGCCGGGAGTGGAGCTGGTGCTGGAGGCCTTCGAGGGATACTGGCGAAAAGTCCCCAGCGTGAAGACGCTCGTGTTCCGCGTGATACCCGACGAGTCCACGAGGCTGGCCGCGCTGAAGCGGGGCGAGGTGGACATCGCCTACAGCATCACGGGGCCACTCGCCGACGAGCTCAAGCGCACGCCCGGGCTCACGCTGGCGCCCACTTTCTTCCCGTTCACGATCTGGCTGGTCTTCACCGAGCAGTGGGACCCGAAGTCGCCCTGGCACGACAAGCGCGTGCGACTGGCGACCAACTACGCCATCGACCGCCAGGGCATCAATCAGGCCGTCTACCTCGGCTACTCGAAGCTCGCCTACAGCTTCGTGCCGCAGACCATGGAGTACTACTGGGCGCCGCCGCCGTACCCGTACGATCCGAAGCGCGCCAAGGCGCTCCTGGCCGAGGCGGGGTACCCCAACGGCTTCGACGCGGGCGAGCTCTCCGGCGACATGATCTACGGCACCGCAATCGGCGAGCCGGTCGTCAACTATCTGCAGGCCGTCGGCATCCGCATCAGGCTCCACCCGCTCGAGCGCGCGGCTTTTTACGGAGAGCTCGCCGAGAAGAAGCTCCGCTACGTCGTCCAGAACGGCAGCGGCGCCCCGGGCAACGCGCCCACCCGAATCGAGGTCAACGCCGTCACCGGCGGCCGCTATGCCTACGGCGCCTATCCCGACATCGACGGGCTCTTCTCCGAGCAGGCAAATGAGATGAACCCGCGGGTGCGGCGGCAGATCCTGGACAAGATCCAGCAGATGATCCATGAGCGCGCGATGTTCGCGGGCGTCATCGAGCCCGCGTTCCTGAACGGCGTGGGCGCGCGCCCGGCAGTCCACGGCCTCGGCCTGATCGCGAACCACGCTTACTCGGCGCCCTACGAAGATCTCAAGCTCAAGGGAAAGTAGGAGGCCATGAAACAATTCATCCTCAAGCGGATGGGCTACGCGGCGCTCTCCCTGATCCTGCTCTCGCTGATCATCTTCCTCTTGGTGCGCCTGACGGGCGATCCGACCGTGCTCCTCGTCGAGCCGGGCGCGAGCAAGGAAGACATGGCGGCCGTCCGCGTCCAGCTCGGCCTCGACCGGCCGATCTGGGTCCAGTACGGCCAGTTCCTCTCGAGCCTCCTCCGAGGCGACTTCGGCCATTCGTTCTACTACCGCACCCCCGTGCTGGAGCTGTACATGTCGCGGTTCCCGCACTCACTCATGCTTGCCCTGGCGGCCATGGCTTTCTCGCTCATCGTCGGCATCCCGAGCGGGATCATCGCGGCCGTTCGCGTGAACCAATGGTGGGACAGCGCGGGGAAGATATTCGCGCTGCTCGGGCTGTCCCTTCCCTCTTTCTGGGTCGGCCTCGTCATGATCCTGTTCTTCTCGGTGTACCTCGGCTGGCTGCCGTCCTCGGGCTCAGGCTCGGTGGCGCACCTCATCATGCCGGCGTTCGCGCTCGGCTGGTACTTCGCGGCGGCCCACATGAGGCTGACGCGCTCGGCCATGCTGGAGGTGCTGGGATCGGAGTACGTGAAGCTCGCGCGGCTCAAGGGGCTGCCCGAGGCGCTCGTCATCGCCAAGCACGCTTTCAAGAACGCGCTCATCCCCGTGCTGACGCTGGCCGGCATCAACCTCGTCATCATGGTCAACGTCGCGGTCGTCGTGGAGACGGTCTTCGCGTGGCCCGGGGTCGGCCGGCTGCTGTTCGAAGGCATCTCCTTCCGCGACTTCCCGGTGGTCCAGGCCACCGTCCTCATCAACGGCGCGATGGTGGTGGTCGTCAGCTTCCTGGTGGACGTCCTGTACGCGGTGATCGACCCGCGCATCCGATTTGAGAGGTAGGTGAGACCATGAACGGTACCCGAGTAGCCACAGCCACGATGCCCTGGCGCATTCCCTCGCTTCGGATCGAGGGCTTCCCGTGGATCCCCGTGATCATCATCGGCATCATCGCGCTCGTAGCCGTGTTCGCCGACTTTATCGCGCCGTACAACCCCGAGATCGGCGTGCTCGGCGACCGCTTCCGTCCGCCCGCATGGCAGGCCGGCGGCAGCCAGGCGCACCTCCTCGGCACCGACCACGTCGGGCGCGACGTGCTGTCTCGCCTCATCTTCGGCGCGCGCGTGTCCATGGTCGTGGGCTTCACCGCCGTCATCGTCGCCGGCGTCATCGGCACGGGGCTCGGCATCCTGTCCGGCTATCTCGGCGGCTGGGTCGACCAGGTGATCATGCGCATCACGGACACGTGGCTGGCGCTCCCGGCGCTGACCTTCGCGATCTTCCTTGCGGCCGTGGTGGGCCCCAGCATGTGGAACATCGTCATCATCCTGGCCGCTGTCTACTGGACACGCTACGCGCGCGTCATCCGGGGCGAGGTCCTCTCGCTGCGGGAGCGCGACTTCGTGCGCCTGGCCATCGTGGCGGGATGCTCGAAGAAGACGATCATGCGACGCCACATCCTCCCCAACGTGGTGAACTCCGCCATCGTGCTCGGGACCCTCATGCTCGGCGTCGTCATCGTCACCGAGGCGGCGCTGTCGTTCCTGGGCGTCGGCGTGCCGCCGCCCAAGCCCGCGTGGGGGCTCATGCTGGCCGACGGGAAGAAGGGGCTCATGGCCGGCTACTGGTGGCTGACCGTGCTGCCGGGGTTGTGCATCATGTTCATGGTGCTCTCGGCCAACCTCATCGGCGACTGGCTCCGCGTCAAGCTCGACCCGCAGCTCCGCCAATTGTGACCGTCCTCCTCGAAGTCTCGGGGTTGTCGACGCAGTACGTCAGCGCGCGCGGAACCCGCGTGACGCGCGCCGTGGAAGACGTCTCCTTCACGCTCGAAGCGGGGAAGACCCTCGGCATCGTCGGCGAGTCCGGCTCCGGCAAGACGACGCTGGCGCTGACGCTCATGCGGCTCCTGCCGCCGGCGGCGCGGATCGTGGCCGGGTCCATCGGCTTCGAGGGCGAGAACCTCCTCGACAAGTCCGACGCGGAGATGCGCGCCATCCGCGGCAAGCGCATGGCCATGATCCTCCAGGACCCGATGGCCTCGCTCAACCCGCTCTTCACGGTGGGCGACCAGATCGGCGAGACACTGCGCGCGCACGAGGGCATCACCCGGCGCGGCGCCTGGACGCGGGCCCGGGAGCTCCTGGCGTCCGTAAACATCGCGGCGCCGGAGCGGCGAGTGGGCGAGTACCCGCACCAGCTGTCGGGCGGGATGCGCCAGCGGGTGGTCGGCGCCATCGCGATCTCGTGCGGGCCCCGGCTCCTCATCGCGGACGAGCCGACGACGAGCCTGGACGTGACGATCCAGGCGCAGTACCTCAAGCTGCTGCGCGAGATCCAGCGCGAACACGGCCTCGCCATGATCTTCATCACCCACAACCTCGGCATCGTGGCGCGGATGTGCGACCAGGTGGCGGTGATGTACGCGGGGCGCCTGGTCGAGGCGGGTCCGGTGCGGACGATCTTCAACGCCCCGGCCCATCCCTACACGCGGGCGCTCATCGAGTCCATTCCGCGCTTCGGCGACACCACCACGCGGCTGACGGCCATCGACGGCCAGCCGCCCGACCCGTCCGCGCTGCCGTCGGGCTGCGCCTTCCACCCGCGCTGCCCGCTGGCGATCGAGCGCTGCCGCGTCGAGGCGCCGCCCGAGACCCGCGTGGCCGCCGCCCACAGGGCACGCTGCTGGCTGGCCGCCGAGACCCCCGTCCGGATTGTTCGGAGATGACGCCGCTCTTCGAGGCGCGCGGTCTGACCAAGCATTTCCCGGTGGGCGGCGGGGTCTTTGGACGCGGCAAGGGTGTGGTGCGGGCGGTGGACGACATCGCTTTCGCCATCGAGCCCGGCCGTACGCTGGGCGTGGTGGGAGAGAGCGGCTGCGGCAAGACGACCACCGCCAAGCTCGTCCTGCGGCTCGAGAAGCCGACGGCGGGCCAGATCCTGTTCGAAGGCCAGGACGTGGCCGGGCTCGAGGGCGCAGATCTCCAGCGCTACCGCAAGACTGTCCAGGCGGTCTTCCAGGATCCCTTCGCCTCGCTCAACCCGCGCATGCGCGTGGATTCGATCATCGCGGAGCCGCTCATCACCCACGAGCGTCTCGACGACGCCGCGGTCGCCGCCCGCGTCGCGGGGCTTCTCGACGTGGTGGGGCTGCCGGCGCGATCGAAGGACCTCTTCCCCCACGAGTTCTCGGGCGGCCAGCGTCAGCGCATCGCCATCGCCCGCGCGCTCGCGCTGTCTCCGCGGCTGGTCGTCCTCGACGAGCCCGTCTCCGCCCTCGACGTCTCGATCCGCGCCCAGATCCTGAACCTGCTGCGCGACCTGCAGAAGGAATTGGGGCTCGCGTACCTCTTCATCGCCCACGACCTGGCGGCGGTTGCCCACATGAGCCATGTGATCGCCGTCATGTATCTCGGCCGCATCGTCGAGTTGGGCGAGTCGTCGCGCGTGGCGACCTCTCCGCAGCATCCCTACACGCAGGCGCTCTTCGCGGCCGCGCTCCCCGCTCACCCGGACGAGCAGCGCGAGGAGATCGTGCTCGCCGGCGAGGTTCCGAGCCCGCTCAATCCGCCGGCGGGGTGCCACTTCCACCCGCGCTGTCCGAAAGTCATGGCACGCTGCTCCCGCGAGGACCCCAGGCTCAAGCGCTCCCAGGGCCGCGAGATCGCCTGCCACCTCTTCGACTAAGCGGGGCTTTACGGGCGGTGAGTGAGTGCCTACTATGGTGGTCTCGCGACAACCCTCACCGGGAAGGAGCACGAGATGAGTGAGACGAAGAGTCCGTTCCGCCAGCGCCTCGAGGCCGCCGTCGCGGCCAAGCACAGCCGGATGAACCCCTTCACCGAGAAGTGGGTCAAGGGGGAGCTGACCCGGGCCCAATTCGGCGCGTGGGCCTCGCAGCACTACCAGTACGTCTCGCAGTTCGCGCGCTGGTGCGCGGCCGTCTACGCCGAGTGCCCGGATTCGGACGCGCGGGATTTCCTGCTCGAGAACATCATTGAAGAAGAAGCGGGGGTGAAGCACGTCGACCTGCTGATCCGCTTTGCGGAAGCCTGCGGGGTCAGCCGCAAGGAGGTCGAGACGGCGCAACAGTTGCCCACGACCCGGGCGCTCACCGCGTGGTGCTACGAGACCTCCCAGCGCCCCTTCCACGTCGCCGCGGCGGGACTCCTGGTCGGTCTCGAGTCGCAGGTGCCCGGCATCTACCAGCGCAGCCTGCCGCCCCTCAAGGCCCACTACGGCTTCACCGACCACGAGGTCGAGTTCTTCGCCATCCACATCGAAGCGGACGAGGTCCACGGCGAGCGTGGCTACCAGATCGTCGAGCGGCACAGCACCACGCCCGAGAAGCAGGACGAGGCCGCCGATCAGGTGCGCCAGGCGACCGAGATGCGGTGGCAGTACATGACCGGGCTTCACCGGGCGTACGTTCTCAAGGAAGAGATGTGACCCGGGATATGACCCCAGATGTGACCCCAGATGTGACCCAAGAGGGCGAGCCGCGTCCCGCCGCCGCCCTCTCGGACCTTCCGGCGGGCGGCTGCAAGCTCGTGGAGGTCAACGGGACGCGCGTGGTGCTGGCCCGCGTGGGAGAGCGCGTCTACGCGTGCGCCGACACGTGCGCGCACCGCGGCGGCCCGCTCAGCCAGGGCAGGCTCGCGGGGACGAGGCTCACCTGTCCGTGGCACGGTTGGCTCTACGACGTGCGCACCGGGCAATGTCTTCTGCCCGCCCGGGGCGCCGCGATCGCGACCTATGCCGTGCGGATCGAGAGCGGCGCCATATGGGTGGAGGTGCCGTGAGCGGGGGTCAGGAGCGGCGGCGCGGATGATCACGGTCAAACGGCTCACGCTGGAGGACGCGCGCATCATGCTGGCCGCCGCCGAGACCAAGGCCAAGGAGATCGGCGTCGCCGAGACCATCTGCGTCTGCGACGACGGCGGGCATCCCATCGCGCTGCACCGGATGACGGGCGCGCGCATCACCGGGGTCGAGATTGCCATGGCCAAGGCCTTCACCGCGGCCGGCCACCGGCGCGCCACGCACAAGTTCAACGCTCCGCCCGGCGGCCCCGCGCTGCCGGGCAACGAGGCGTTCGGCATTCACGCCATGCACCCGGGCAGGTTCGCGATCTTTGTTGGCGGCTTTCCCATCGAGGTAGAGGGCGAGGCGGTGGGCGGCATCGGTGTGAGCGGCGGCAACGGCGAGCAGGACACGCAGGTGGGCGAGGCAGGCATCGCCGCCTTCCTCCGGTCCCTGAAGCCCTAACGGGTCCCCCTCTCGGCGGCCTGCCTAGATTCGCAGGAGGGTGACCACCTCCACGGTGGCCGCGAGGTTGCCGGCGCCGTGCGCGATGATGCAGGGCCAGAGGCTCCGCGTCCGCTCGTAGGCCACCGCCCAGATGACGCCACTCCAGAAGACCGCCGCGAAGCCCGCTACGCCGTAGCCGTGCGCGATGGCGAAGACCGCGGCGGAGAGCGCGGCGGCCCCTGCCACGCTCAAGCGCGTGCGGAGCGCGGGGTAGAGGACACCGCGAAAGGCCACTTCTTCGCCGAGCGGCGCCCACAGCCCGCTGTCGATCGTTTCGCGCGCGACGAGCTTCCACGAGCCCCAGATCAGGTCGTCCTGCAGCCCGTCGGCCCAGTGCGAGCTGAGGTGCAGGGCGTTGAGCGCCGCTCCGACCAGGGCCTCACCCGCCAGCTGGAGCCCGACGAGGGCGAGGGCGACCCACGCGACGGTGACAAGGCGATCCCGCCCGGGCAGGAGTCCGAAGGCCGAGGCGAAGGACAGGCCGCGGGACTTCAGATACCAGACGGCGTAGAGAATGATCGGCGCGACCGTCGCCGGGCCCGTGATGGAGTCGAGGCCGCTGTCGGCGGGGATCGTCAGGCCCAGGACGGCACCGATGACGAGAAAGCCCAGAGCGCCCCGCACGAACAGCGCGTAGCCGTCCGCGAGCGAGAAGTCGTCCGGCATGCGGGCGTCGGCCACCCGGGGATCCGCATGGATCAGGAGCATGAGGCCCAGAGTGGCCAGGCCTCCGACACCCAGTAGCAGACCCGTGGCCTCGAGCGCGCGCCAGCGATGGAGGAGGGCCGAGCCGCGCGTCGCGATGGCGGCCTCCGCCTGCTGCCGCGCGATGGCGTCTCCCGATCGGCGCGCGAGCCGCGCGACGAGCGCATCGGCGAACCATCCCGCGGGAAGCTCGTCGCGCACCTCGGTGATGAGCGCGTGCCCGGTCGGGCGGTCGAGGAACGGCTGCAGGTAGGCGGCGGTGACCCAGTCCTTCCGCCGCGTCGCGGCCGCGTCGTCGCCTTCCCATTCGTCCAATGCCGCCAGCAGCGCCTGGGTCTGGCGTGTCTCGCCGAGCAGGATCAGCCGGGACAGCTCCACGTCGGCTGACGTCGAGATCTGGGCCATCTCGTCGTGCCAGCCGATCCAGTCGTCGAGGCCCTCGTCATCTCCGGAGAGCAGGGCGTAGAGCCGGCGCTCCCACGCGGGTGCCTTGCGTAGCGCCGCGCGCACCTCCATCTCCCGCTCCGTCAGTCGCTCGAGCGAGTCCTCAGGCCGCTGGAGATGGTCGAGCGGTCCTCCTGGTGTCAGGACGTAGAGCTGGGCAACGAGCCCCGCCACGAGGACCGTCGAGAGCCACGTGACCGACCGATGGAAGAACGGCCGCGGCGGAGCCGCGGGAGATTCAACAAGAAGCGGGGCGCCGTCGAAATCGGGGCCAGACATGCGGCGGCAGTATAGCATCGCGCTACGCGGCTCCGGAGCGGGGCTGGCCTCCCGCGCCCGCTCGTGCGAAGCTACCGCCGTGATCGTGGACCCGCAGATCGACAAGCTCGTCACACCCGGCGACCGGCCGCCGGCGCCCGGCTGGGCCGTCGGAGTGTTGCGAAACGGCAAGCCCGTCCATGTCAAGGGGTACGGCTTCGCCGATCTGGAGCACCGCACGTGCATCACGGCGGCAACCGTCTTCCACGCCGCGTCGCTCTCCAAGCAGTTCACGGCCTGCGCCGTCCTCATGCTCGCCGCCGACCGCAAGCTATCACTCGAGGATCGCGTCAGCGATCACGTGCCCGGCATGCCCGCATGCGCCGCGCGCATCACGATCCGGCACCTCCTCCATCACACGAGCGGGCTCCGCGACCAGTGGCCGCTCTTGCGCCTGTCGGGGTGGCGCGAGATGGACGAGAGAACCGAGGGCGACGTCCTCGAGATCGTGCGGAGCCAGGAGGAGCTGAACTTCGAGCCCGGCGAGGCATTCACCTACTGCAACACCGGCTACACGCTTCTCGCTCGCGTGGTGAAGCAGGTGAGCGGCGAGTCGTTAAGGCGGTTCACTGGCAAGAGGATCTTCGAGCCGCTCGGCATGACGGCCACGCACTTCCGCGACGACCACCGGCAGTTGCTGCCGGGACGCGCATACGGCTATACCGACGGCGGTCCGGGGAGGTTCGGGCTCTGGGTGCCGAACTTCGACCTGGTCGGCCCGACGAGCCTGCACACCACAGTCGAAGATCTCCTGGTGTGGGCAGAGACCCTGCTGGCCCCGAAAAGGTCTTTCGCCGCTCTCGTCCCCGAACTCCTGCGCCCCGGGATCCTGAATGACGGCCGGCGGCTGGGCTACGGCGCCGGAATGGGGCTTGGCAGCCATCGCAGCCTCGACGTGGTGAGACACAGCGGGTGGGACCTCGGCTACGTGTCGCATCTCGCCGTATACCCGAAGCGCGGGTGCGCCGTGGCGATACTCGGCAACCTCTACATGCTGCAGCCGGCGCTGACGGCGCGGCACGTCGCTGAGATCTGCCTCAGAGGGCGCTTCCCCGGGGAGCCCGCCAGGCGCCGCACGCTGCCGCGCCCCGAGCTGTCGAAGAAGCAGGGCGTGTACCGCCACCGTCGCACGGGTTGGGCACTGTGGATTGACCTGACCAAGGGCGGTCTTGTCCTCAGCTACGGTCGTTCCGCCGCGGGCTCTGTTCCTGCGTCATACGTCCCGCTCGTTCCGCTCGGCCGCAGGAGGTTCCTCGGATCGGATGAGGTGACGGAGGTGATTTTCGATCGCGACTCCCTGACCGTCCGCAGTGAGTTCGGCGTCGACGATGTCTTCGAGCGCGCTGTTGCAGCCCAGGGGCCCCGATCGCTCGAGCCGTGCACGGGGACCTACAGATCTCGAGAGCTCGGCACGACGCTCGGCGTGAGCATGGGTCACGGGAAGGGGCTCGTCGTGACCCAGCACAGAGGTCCAGTGCGCCCGCTCTCGCCCGCCTACGAGGACGCCTTCACCGATGACAACAAGGCGACCTACATCTTCGGCCGCGACGCTGGCGGCGAGATCGACCGCGTCATGCTTTCGGCAGAGCGAGTCCACCACCTGCGCTTCGATCGGGTATAAACACACAGCTGGCGGTTATAAGCACACAGCTGGCGGGTATAGGCACACGGTTGGAAGGAATAGGGACAGCGGCGCGCGAGGAAGTTTGCGCTTTACTTTCGACGATAGCCCGGTGCCTACTGAGCGCGCGAAACCGCCTGGAGCAGAGGAGAGCATGTCGGCGCGACTGCTGATTTCTGGGGCTGGAACTCCCGCGTGCAACAACCTGATCCGAAGCCTTCGGGCGGGCGACCCGTCGTTACGGATCGCCGCGTTTCACTCAGATCGGTTCGTCCTGAGACGGTCGGACGCGGACCGACGCTACCTCGTTCCGCTTTCGAGTCACGCGGCGTACCGGGGCGCCCTGCGGCGGATCGTAGAAACGGAGCACGCCGACCTGCTGATTCCCACGAGCGACGGGGACGTCCGCGCGCTGTCGCGCCTTCGTGCGAAGATTCCATGCCCGCTGTTCATCCCGCGCCACGCGACGATCGAGGTGTGCCAGGACAAGTACGAGCTGAGCATTCTGCTCCGGAAGCGGGGCATTCCGTCTCCGCTCACCTATGCGGTCACGGACCTCGGGCGCCTCGGCGGTCTCTTTCGGCGGCTTCCGTCCCGCTCCCGAGTGTGGTGCCGGATGCGGACGGGCAGCGGGTCGATGGGGGCGATTCCCGTCACGAAATCCGAACAGGCCAGGAGCTGGATCCGCCACTGGCAGGCGATGAGGCGCGTCCCGGCCAATGCCTTCACGCTCTCCGAATACCTTCCCGGCCGGGATTTCGGCTGCCAGAGCCTCTGGAAGGACGGGACGCTCATCCTGATCAAGACCTACGAACGCTTGTCCTATCTCGGCATGGGGGGAAATCCCGGCCAGGTCTCCTCGGTCGCGACCCTGGCCAAGACCGTCCGCGAGCCGCGCGTGGTCGACATCTGCGCCCGCGCCGTGCGCGCGCTGGATCCCAGGGCCTCAGGAGTCTTCAGCATCGATTTGAAGGAGAACGCGGATGCCGTTCCTTGCATCACGGACGTGAACGTCGGCCGCTTTTCCTCCGCGACGGCCGTCTATGACCAGACGGGAAAGCACAACATGGCCATCACCTATGTCCGCCTGGCTCTGGGAGAGCCGGTGGACCTCCGGGAAGAGTATGACGTCGACGAGGACCACTACGTGCTTCGGGACGTCGACATGCCTCCAGCGGTTTTTCATGCCGACGACTTCTTCGACGGGATCGAGGAGGCGCGCGCATAGCATCGCGCGCGGTGTGTCGGCGAATTCCACCACACCAGAGGAGGAGACGAGATGGCGAGCGCCCCACCGCTTCCGAATGAGCTGCACAAACTCGTGATCGTGCTCAGTGGCAGCAGGCTCAAGGCCGATGCGAAGCGCAAGATGGCGGCCTACTATCGGTACCTGAAGGCTATGAGAGCGCTGGCCAAGAAGCACGGGGCGCGCATCGTATCGAAGGAGATCCACTTGAAGCAGAACGCGATCGACAGAAGGAAGAAGGCGATGCGGAAGGCAGCGAGACGCAAGGGGAAGTAGATGGCGAGGTCCTCGGGCGAGCGAACCCCTCGCCTGGAGATCAGCGGCATGATGGATCGCCACGCGGCCGAGGCGCTGCAGCTGGAGGCGCGGCGCCTCGCGAAACGCTACGGGATCGACATCCAGGTGCGGGGGCCCAAGAGGCCGGAGGAAGAGCGCTCAGCCTAGCTCTCGCCGCTCCTTCAGGGCTTCATCGAGCCAGAAGCGCATGTTCATCTCGTGGAACATGGTCACGGCAAGATCGAGGTGCTGCGCCCCGCTCGCGCGCGCTCCAGCCTGGCGGTCGAGTGTGCCCAGGGCCAGATGGCACCGGGCGACCAGGGGCCGCATGCCGAGCTCGCCGGCCAGCGCGAGAGCCTGCAGATAGCAGTCTCTGCTCTTCGCGAGATCCGGAGGCTCGCGCCGCGCCTCCAGCTCGCCGAGGAGACGGAGCGCGTGCGCCTCGTGCCCATGCTCCTTCTGCTCTCGCGAGCGCTCGAGCGCGCGCTCGGTCAGCCGGACGGCCTCCTCCATCCGCCCCGACATCAGGCAGGTCTCCGCCAGCCAGGTCAGGAAGGTCGCATGCATGTTCGTCAGTCTCAGCGAGGTGGCCTGCTCCACCGCGCGCTCCAGCAATGGGACGGCTTCGGGGAGGCGCCCCGACCGGGCATAGACAAAGCCGAGGGCAGCCGCGACCCGAGGGAACATCAGCAGGAGATTCGACGACTGGCAGAGCCCGAGGCCGCGCTCGAGCCCGGGTAGCGCCTCCGTGAACTCGCCCCGGAGGATGCGGATCGTGGCCGCGCCAAACTCCGCGTTGACGAGCCCGTGGGGATCGTATACCTCCTCGGCGATGCGGATCGCTTCCGTGCCACGGTCCCTCGCCTCGGTGAACTCACCGAGCTCGGCCAGGCAGCTCATGAGATGAGCGCGGGCCACCACGGAAGGGAGGGCGGACAGTCCGAAGCGTTCGTAGACCCGGTCTCCCTGCAGACGCTCCACCACCTTCCGGAGGATCACGCTCGCCCGCCGATAGTCCCCCAGATCCTCGTATGCCGAGCCCAGGTGGAATTCCGTCGCGACCTGCAGGGTGAAATCGTTCCGGGCATCGGCAATGGCCACCGCCCGCTGGCCCGTTTCTATGGCCCGGTCCGCGGCGCCCGTCAAACGAAGCATTTGGGTGAGATAGGAAAACACCCATCCCAGACGCCACTGATCGTCGATGGCCTCGGACAGCGCCTGGGCTTCCCGGAGGTGGTCGAAGAGCCGGCCGAACTCCGCCAGGAGGTGGAGGGGATTGCGTAGCTCGAACCGGAGGTCGATGGCCTGCTCCGTGGTCTCACGCGAGGAGGGCAGGCGCGCGAGGGCGACCAGTGCCTGCTCAAACCGCGCCACGGCCTCCCGGTTCGCGGAGCGCGCGGCGGCGTTGTTGCCGGCCTGGCGCAGGTACGCGGCTGCTTTGTCCCAGACCTCGCCATGGAACGCGTGGTGCGCGAGGCGTTCGATGTGCTCGGCGAGTCGGCCCGGGTAGAGGGCCTCGATGCCGGCGAGAATCTTCGCGTGCAGCTCACGCCGCTGCTCGCCGGTCAGGTGCGCGTACGCCACCTCGTGAGTGAGGGCGTGCTTGAACGTGTACTCCGCTTGGGGTGCGGCGCCGGTTTCATGGACGAACTCCGCGCCTTGAAGGTGTCTGAGGCCCTCCCGGATGACGTCGTCGTGGTCGCCGGCAAGCGCCCGGAGGATCTCGAAGGAGAAATCCTTGCCGATCACCGCCGCGGCCTGCAGAAGACTTCTGTCGGCGGGCGGAAGCCGATCGATGCGGGCCAGGAGCACCTCCTGCACCGTATCCGGCGCGGTGAGGGTCGCGGACGCCGCGCCATGGTCTCGGGCCGCGCGGGCGAGCTCTTCCAGGAAGAACGGATTGCCTTCCGCTTTCGCCAGAATGAGTCTGGCGAGGGGGTCGGCGACTTCCTCGTTCCCGAAGGCGACCCGCACCACCGTGAGGCTCTCCGGGGGCGCCAGTGGCTGTATGGCTATCTGGGTCGCCGAGGACTTGTTGATCCACGGCGGCCGATATCCCGGGCGGTACGTCGCCGTCAGCACGATGCGCCCCCCCCCCACCCGGTCGGCGAGAGATCCGAGATACTCTTCGGATGCCTGGTCGATCCACTGCAGGTCTTCGATGGCCAGGATGAGCGGCTCGAGTCGGTTGCCGGCAAGAAAGAGCGAGTGAAGGGTCTCGAAGGTCCGGACCTTGATGGTTTCGGGACTCAGCGTCGTGAGGGCCTGGGCGGCGCCCTTGATCCCGAGCAGGTGCAGGAGAAACGGCGCTCCCCGTGATGGATCGATGCCGACACCACTCAGGGCGACATGGATCTTGCCGGTGACGGCCTCCGGGGTGTCGTATTCGAGAAGACCGCAGATCGCCCGGAGGACCTCGAGGATGGGCAGATAGGGAATACCGCTCCCGTACGAGAAGCAGTGGCCTTCGAGATATGTGGCCGGCTGCCCCGCGAGGCTCTGACGGAACTCGAACAGGAGACGAGACTTCCCGATACCGGCCTCGCCGATGAGCGACACGAGCTGCCCCTGTCCCTGGCGGGCTGCTTTCAGGCGGCTCGTGAGCAGGTCGAGCTCATTGTCGCGGCCGACGAAGCGCCCGATGCGGCCGCCGAGGTCAAAGGAGGTCTGACGGTACTCCGTCAACTTGTAGGCGCCCACCGATGCTTCCGAGCCTGCGCCTGTTTGCACGACGCCGAACCGCCGCTCCAGCAGCGACATGGTGGGCTGACTCACGACGATCGCGTCGGGTCCCGCGGCTGCGATGAGGCCGTCGAGCACCGACCATACGTGCCGCTTTGCGTCGCCGTCGATGTCGGCCACGGGACCGATACGCGCGAAGGGAACGCGCTCGACGTGAATGGCGGCCTTGAGGGTGGGGCGTGCGGCCTGAACGCTCTCGTCGCGAAGCGCGGCCTTGTGCATCGCCATCGCCGCATGCGCCGCCCGCCGCGGCGCGTCCTCCACCGGCTCCAAACCGAAAGCCGCCGTGATGCCTGCCGCCACGATCTCGACCAGCCGTCCGCCGAAGGCCTCTGTCTTCTGGATGAGCGTGTCGAGCGCGCGATTGGTTTCCAGTGGCAGCGCGAGGCCGTCCGCGGTGACCCCCTCCGCTGTCCCCCCGGCAGCCGTCACCAGTGTCACGCGGAGAAAGGCCACCGGGCGCTGCTCCCAGCGAATCGGCGACACCGAGGACACCGGTGACGGGGCCACGGGCCTGGACGGCTGGGCGGGCGCCGCCGGCGCCGCGCGCTGGGCGCGTCGGCTACGGTTCGGTGGCGCCTCGGCCTGGCTTCCGGCCCGCAGCCCGAACTTGTCGATGCGGGCGCGGAGCGTGTTGCGCGAAATGCCGAGGAGCGCCGCCGTGCGCGAGATGTTCCAGCCGGTCTGGGTCAGCGTGGTGAGGAGGTGTTCGCGCATGGCGTCGTCGAGGGAGACGGCGGCCGCGGCCGGGGCCACCGCGGTCGGCTCGGCCATGGGCAGGGTCCGGAGCTCGAGCGTGTCGGCGGTGACGAGGTCTCCCTCGGCCAGCAGCGTCACGCGCTCGATGACATTGCTGAGCTCGCGGATATTGCCCGGCCACGGATATGCCTGCAGGCGTGCTTCGGCATCCGGCGCGAAGCGCTTGGGAGGCAGGCCGTAGTCGGCGCAGGTGCGCCCGAGAAAGCGCCGCGCAAGGACAAGGACATCCGTGTCGCGCTCCCGCAGCGGCGGTAGCCGGAGCGTCAACACGGCCAGCCGGTGGTAAAGGTCCTCGCGGAAGGCGCGCTGCCGCACCGCGGCCTGAAGGTCGGCGTTGGTCGCGCTGATGATCCAGGTATCCACAGGCTCTGCGGTCGTGGCCCCAAGCCGGCGCACGGCTTGCTCCTCGAGGACCTTGAGGAGCTTGGCCTGGAGAGGCTCCGGCAGGAGCCCAATCTCATCAAGAAAGATTGTCCCGCGATGGGCAGCCTGGAAGAGGCCGGCTTTCGCCCGGCGCGCGTCGGTGAAGGCGCCGCGCTCGAAGCCGAAGAGCTCGGCCTCGAGCAAGGTCTCCGGGATCGCGGCGCAGTTGACGTCCACGAAGGGCCCGTCCGCCCGCGGACCGGCGCGGTGAATGGTGCGGGCGACCAAGCCCTTGCCCGTGCCCGTCTCCCCATGGATGAGGATGGACGGCAGGCGGCGGCCGGTCTCCCGCGGAGTCAGTAACCGCCGAACTTGATCCCGGACCACTTCCATCGCCGGGCTCTCGCCCACGAGTTCAGCCAGCGGATCCATCGCGCGCCTACTGTACCCCTACTGCTCAATCCGCTGCTCAGCTTCTTACCACCTCTGACCACTGACCACCTCGACGTGTCGTCACAAAGTATTGATTTGGTTGAAATGTTCGGCTGGCATCGCGCTTGCGAACTGTAGGGGCATGCGACACAACCAGACTCCGACGGCAGAAGCCACAAGCGAGGCACGTAGAGCTCGCGAGGAGGTTGCCATGGGCGACCTGAGGGCACGACGCATCTTCTTCTCCCTGGTCCTTGGAGCAGCGGTCCTGATTGGCGCGCTCGAGGTCGCACTCGCCCGCTCGGGTAACCCCATTGGGAGGCCGAGTGCGCCGTGGATGACGCCGCTCGAAGACATGGATTGCGCGCTGGCGGGCGCGGACTTCGCGGCGGCGGCGACGGCGCGCCATCGGGCTCATCTGGCCGCGCTCGGGAGCCGCAGCTGGGAAGGCTTCCTCGCGGTGGGAGACGCGGCCCTTCGCCTGGGTGACGCCTCGGGCGACCGCCGTGCCATGGAGTCCGAAGCGCGGCGGGCGTATCTCTCCGCGCTCACGCATGCGCGCGCCCAGCGCTCGCTGGACGGCGTGCTCCACGCCACGGAGGCCTTCGCGCGGCTGGGCGACCGCGACATGGTCGAGCGGGGAATCCGCGTAGCCCGCGATCTCGCGGGCACCGACGACGACGCCCAGGCGCGGGTTGCCACGCTGGCCGGACTCTGGATCGGCGACTTGCTGTGAGAGCCGTGCACACCTACCCCGTGAGGATCTCTCCAATGATGAGGACGCAAGGCCGGCTGATCGTGCTGGGTGCTCTGTCCCTGTACCTCTTCGTCTTCGGGTTCGCCTGCGCCGATGACGCTCCGATCCCGGTGGTGCGGTGATGGACCGCGCCGAATCGACCCGCGGATCCGCCATCCCGGAGCCGTCCGCCGCGCCGAAAAATGGGCCGGACGGCTGGCTCGCCATCCTCGCCCGCGACCCGCGCCGGGCGGTGGAGGAAGATCAGATCGTGTGCCTGATCTGTGGCGCGCGTTTCCGGCAGCTGACGAATACGCACCTCCGGAGCCACGGGATGTCGGCGGTCGAGTACAAGCAGCGTTTCGGCTACAACCGCGGGCGGCCGCTCATGTGCCGCGCGCTGAGCCGGTTGTACGCCGAGCGCGCCGTGCTGAGCGGTCTCGCTTCGCATATCCGCAACCGGCCCATCGTGACCGATCCCGAGCTGCGCCGGCGTGGAGGCATGCGTCCCGTGACGCTGGAGGAGCTCCTCACGCGTCGGGATGCCCGTCGTGCGGCGGAACGGGGCGCGTCATGAAGGGCCTCGTGCTGGCCGCGGGATGGCCGTTCGCAGGGCTTCTGGCTCTCGACGCGGGCCGGTCCGGGACTTCTGGCACGGCGCCGGTCCGTGGCTTCATCGCCGAGAGCGACGACCAGAGCGGACTCTGCGTCCTCAAATCGGGCGAGGTCATCGGGCCGCTCGCCATCGACGCGATGACCCGGTGCTACGGCGTGGACGGGTATCCCATTTCATGCGGGGACATCCAAGTTGGGGACACGGTCGAGGCGATATTGGAGGAGATCGGAGCCCTGTGGATGACGACGAGGGTCCGCGTCCTCCGGTTGGTGCCGGTCTCCGGGCTCTAGCAAGATGACAGGCGCGCCCGCGCACTATGAGCCGGGCGCGCGACGCCTGACGCATCGCGTAACGCAGTCGCAGAACGGTTGAGAGCGCGCCCCCATTCGCGTATATTCGCCTGTGCCACGGGTTCTTCCCGCGGCAATCCGAGGAGTTCCCGCCCATCGTGGGGGTTGCCTGGCTCGTGACAGCCACTCCGGCCCAGGCGCAGGGCGCGAGCTCCGGGGGACACCTCAACATCATGCTGCGCGAGGACCTGCCGCAGGGCTTCGCCGTCCACGAGACGTCGACCATCTCGACGAGCTTCCCGGCGATGCCGTGCTTCAGCAACCTCGTCCTCTTCGACCAGCTCAAGCGCGTGGAGAGCCCCGACACCCTCGTGGGCGAGCTCGCCGAGAAGTGGTCGTGGCAGGACGGCTACAGAAACCTCGTCTTCTTTCTCCGCAAGGACGTCAAGTGGCACGACGGCAAGCCCTTCACCTCGAAGGACGTCAAGTTCACCTTCGACATGGTGCGCGAGGCGCCCGAGGCGCAGGCGAAGCTCCGCATCAACCCGCGCAAGGACTGGTACGCCAACGTCGAGGCGGTCGAGGCCCCTGACCCGCACACGGTGGTGTTCCGCCTCAAGCGGCCACAGCCGTCGCTGCTGCTCATGTTCGCGTCCGGCTACTCCCCGATCTATGCCGCGCACGTGCCGCCCGCGAGCTACCGCACGGGCTGCATCGGCACCGGCCCCTTCAAGGTCAAGGAGTGGCGCAAGGGCGAGTTCGTCGACTACGTGAAGAACACCGACTACTTCGTCAAGGGCCGGCCCTACCTCGACACCCTGCGCTACGTCGTAATCGAGAATCGCGGCACGCGGGTTTCAGCGCTTCAGGCCGGCAAGCTCGACGTCTCGTTCCCCGGCGAGATGACCAAGACCTCCGCGGAGCAGGTCAAGAAGGCCGTGCCGCAGATGGTCGTCACGCCCGTGGGCCAGACGGTCAGCGACAACATCATCATGAACGTCAAGAAGCCGCCCTTCGACAACATCAAGGTGCGACTGGCCGTGAGCCGCGCCATCGACCGGCGGGGCCTGATTCAGGCCGTGCACCAGGGCGGCGCCGTCCCGGGCGCGGCGCTGCCTCCCAAGCCGTGGGGCATCTGGGGCATCGCGGAGCAGGGGCTCGCGGGGTTGCCGGGCTACGGCAAGGCGGCCGACGAGAAGGCCAGGGCGAAGAAGGCGATGGCGGAGCTGGGGTACACGGATGCGAAGCCGCTCAAGGTCGAGATCGTCACGCGCAACATCGCCGTCTACGTGGACATGGCCTCCTTCGTCATCAACGAGCTCAAGCAGATCGGCATCGAAGCCTCGCTCAAGCAGATCGAGACGGCGCAGTGGCATTCGATGGCCACGCGGGGCGACTACCAGATCGGCGCCAACCTGACGGGCCTGGGCATCGACGACCCGGACGCCAACTTCTACGAGAACTACGCCTGCGGCTCGCCGCGCAACTACAGCCAGTACTGCAACGAGCTGGTGGGCAAGATGATCGACCAGCAGTCGCAGGAGGTGAACGCGCAGAAGCGGCTCGCGATGGTCCTCGCGCTCCAGAAGAAGGTCGAGGACGACGCGGCGCGGCCCATCCTGGACTGGAAGCTCGACTATTTCTCGCACTGGCCGTACGTGCACAACATGATCCCGCACAACGACATCTACAACTTCGGCCGCATGCAGGACGTGTGGCGGGACAAGTAGCGCCCCGGAAGTGAAGACCTATCTCCTCCAGCGCCTCGGCATCGCCGCGCTGACGCTGTTCGGGATGTCGCTGGTGATCTTCGTCCTCCTGCGCCTGGCGCCGGGAGACATCGTCGATATCCTCTTCTCGGCGGGCGGGTACGTCAACGCCTCCGAGCGGGCCGCCATCGAGAAGGAGCTCGGCATCGACCGGCCCATCTGGATCCAGTACCTCGAGTGGATCCGGCACATGGCGACGGGAGACCTCGGCAAGTCCTACCGCTACGACCTGCCCGCTTGGGAGATCATCCGGCCGCTGCTGCCCATCACGCTCGAGCTGGCGACGCTGTCCATGATCGTCGCGGTCCTGCTCGGTGTCCCGACCGGCGTCATCAGCGCCGTGCGCCAGGACACGGCGCTCGACTACGTCCTGCGCGTGATCAGCCTGGCCGGGCTGTCCATGCCGTCCTTCTGGCTCGGCATGGTCATCATCCTGGCGCTGGTGGCGTGGGTCGGGTGGATCCCTCCGATGACCTACGTTCCCGCCCGCGAGAACTTCAAGCTGCACGTGATCCAGTTCGCCCTGCCCGCGATGGCGGTCGGCTATCGCTCTTCGGCCCTCATCATGCGCATCACGCGCTCGGCGCTGCTGGAAGTGATGCGGGAGGACTACATCAGGACGGCGCGCGCCAAGGGGCAGGGCGAGCGGACGGTGATCTGGAGCCACGCGCTCAAGAACGCGATACTGCCCGTGGTGACCGTCATCGGCATCGAGTTCGCGTTCCTGATCGGGGGCCTCGTCGTCACCGAGACCGTGTTCAACCTGCCGGGCATCGCGCGCTTCCTCGTGCAGGCCATCCTGTGGCGCGACTATCCGATCGTGCAAAGCCTCGTCATGTTCATCGCCGCGGTCGTGATCCTCTCGAACCTCGCGGTGGACATGCTGTACGGGGTGCTCGACCCGCGGGTGCGCTATGGCACCTAACGGGGCCGGCGCCATGGCCATGCCCGCGCCCGCGGTGCGCCCCGGAAGCGCGGGGATGTGGGCGGGACTCCTGGGCTTCTGCCGCAAGAAGCCGCTCGGCGCTGCGGGCGGAGTCATCATGGTGGTGATCGCCTTCACCGCCGTCTTCGCCAACGTGCTGCAGACCTACGATCCCATCGCCACCGACGCCGCCGCCACGCTCGCGCCGCCGAGCGCCGCCCACTGGCTCGGCACCGACCACCTGGGGCGCGACATCTACTCGCGCATTCTCCATGGGGCGCGGGTGTCGCTCCTCGTGGGCCTGGGCTCGACCCTCGTCGCCTCGGTGCTGGGCGGTGTCATCGGGCTTCTCTCCGGCTACGTGGGGGGCAAGACCGACCTCGTGGTCCAGCGCGTGATGGACATCCTCCAGGGGCTGCCGCTCCTCGTCCTGGCGCTCGTCATGGCCGCGGCGCTGGGGCCGTCCATTCCCAACGTCATTCTCGCGATCTCGATCCCGATCATGCCGCGCGCGGCGCGCGTCATCCGCTCGAGCGTGCTGTCGATCCGCGAGTTCCAGTACGTCGAAGCGGCGCGCGCGCTCGGGCTCACGCATCTGCGCATCGCCTTCCGCCACATCCTGCCCAACACGGTCGGGCCCTTCATCGTGCTCGGCACGGCCCAGCTCGGAAGCGCCATCCTGGTCGAGGCGGCGCTGTCCTTCCTCGGGCTCGGCGTGCCCGAGCCGTATCCCTCGTGGGGGCGGATGCTGTCCGTCTCGGCCGCGGAGTACGCGCAGAAGGCGCCGCACCTCGTGCTCTTCCCGGGCATCGCCATCAGCCTAGCGGTGTTCGGCTCGAATCTCCTCGGTGACGCGCTCCGCGACACCCTGGACCCGCGCCTCCGCGGCGCCTGACCGAACTCGCAGGAGAGGAGGTAGACATGGCTCCGGACGACCTGTGCTGGATGCCGGCCTCGGAGATGGCGGCCGCCATCCGGCGGAAGAAGGTGTCGCCGGTGGAGGTGATGAAGGCGGTGCTGGCGCGCGTCGAGCGCCTGAACCCGACGCTCAACGCCTTCGTGACCCTGACCGCCGAGCACGCGATGCGGGCCGCCCGAGCCGCCGAGCGCGCCCTCACGAAGCGGAGCGCCAGGCTCGGGCCCCTTCACGGCGTGCCGTTTTCCACCAAGGACCTCGTCGTCACCAAAGGCATCCGCACGACCTTCGGCACGCGGCTCTACGCCGACAACGTGCCGACCGAGACGGCCCCGATGGTGGAGCGGCTGGTGGCCGCCGGGGCGATCCAGCTCGGCAAGACGAACACGCCCACGATGGGCTGGATCGGCGCCACGCACAATCTCCTCTTCGGCGTGACGCGCAACCCATGGAATCTCGATCGCACTCCGGGCGGCTCGAGCGGCGGCGCCAGCGCCGCCGTCGCCGCCGGCATGGGTCCGATCGCGATCGGCACGGACGGCGGAGGCTCCATCCGCATTCCGGCCTCGTTTGCGGGCATCTTCGGCCACAAGGCCTCCTTCGGCCGCATCCCCGGCTATCCTCCCAGCGGAGCCTGGAGCCTCTCCCATATCGGGCCGATGACGCGGACCGTGACGGACGCCGCGCTCATGATGAACGTCTGCGCGGGACCCGATGCGCGCGATCAGTTCTCGCTGCCGGCGTCGCCGATGGACTACGTCAAGGCGATCAAAGGCTCGATCAAGGGGCTGCGCGTCGCGTGGGTGCCCGATCCCGGCTACGCCAGGCTCGTGGATCCCGAGGTGGCGGCCGTCTGCGCTCGCGCCGCCAAGCGCTTCCGCGAGATGGGCTGCCGCGTGGAGGAGGTCAATCCCAGGTGGCCGTCGCCGAAACAGCCGTGGAAGGCGATCTTCTGCGGCGGTCTCGCCGCGCGCCTGGCGCCCTACCTGCCGGAGCGGCGCGCCGACATCGACGCGGGACTCGCCGCGCTCATCGACGAGACCCTGACGTGGGGCCCGACGACGTACGTGCAGGCCTGGTTCGACCGGATGGCATGGTGGGAGCACCCGCGCCGCCTTTTCGAGACCTACGACCTCATGCTCACGCCCACGGTGGCCTGTCCGCCCTTCAAGGTGGGACTCGACAATCCGACCGAGATCGCCGGCCGCCCGGCGGAGGCGTACGAGTGGATCCCGTTCACCTATCCCTTCAACATGACCGGCCAGCCCGCCTGCTCGGTGCCCGCCGGCTTCACCGCCGACAAGCTGCCCGTGGGCCTGCAGATCGTAGGCCGCCGCTTCGACGACGTGACCGTCCTGCGCGCCGCTCACGCCTTCGAGCGCGCCCAGCCCTGGCACAATTTCAAGCCCCCGGTCGACTGACACGCTGACGAGAAGCGAGGAGACGACATGAAAGCTGACGACGTGAAGAGGATCCTCGTGGTGGGCGCGGGACAAATGGGCGCGCAGATCGCGATGCAGTCCGCGCTGCACGGCTACCAGATCACGCTCAACGACCTCAACATGGAGCTGCTCCAGAAGGGCATGGCCGGCAACCGCAAGCAGCTCGAGCGCCGCGTCCAGAAGGGGCAGATGACGAAGGACAAGATGGAAGAGGCCATCGCCCGCGTGAAGCTCGAGCCGGATCTCGAGAAGGCCGCGCGCGACGCCGACTTCGCGATCGAGGCCATCGTGGAACGGCTCGAGCCCAAGAAGGAGTGCTTCGCCAGGCTCGACCGCTTCTGCCCGCCTCACGCCATCCTGGCCACCAACTCGTCCACGCTGATGAACTCCCAGATCGCGCCCTCGACCAAGCGGCCCGAGAAGTGCGTCAACATGCACTACTTCTACCCGCCGCTCGTGATGAAGCTGGTGGAGGTGGTCAAGGGGCAGTGGACGACCGAGGAGACGGTGGAGATCACGGCCGAGGTGACGCGGAGGAGCGGCCGGGAGCCGGTCATCCTCAGAAAAGAGCTGCCGGGCTTCCTCGTCAACCGCATCCTCCGCGCCTTGGTGCGCGAGGCCTACTACTGCCTCGAGCAGGGGGTGGCCAGCCACGCCGATATCGACAAGGCGGTGGAGCTTGGTCTCAACCACCCGCTCGGGCCATTCAAGCTGGGCGACCTCTCGGGCCTCGACATCGGCTACAACGCCCGCCTCGAAACCTACGAGGTGACCAAGAACGAAGCCGACCGGCCGCCCAAGGAGCTCGAAAAGCGGGTCAAGCGCGGCGACCTCGGGCGCAAGACCGGGCGCGGCTTCTACGACTACTCGACGGACCCCCCGAAACCGATTCTCGACTGACGGCAGGGCGCGGTGTCCCGAAACGTGGACATTGACGTGTGCAGGGTGGTGAGACAGGCTGCGCGCCATGCGGCGGCCGCGCGCGCAGGCAGGGTACTCACTGGTCGAGATACTGGTCGCGATGGCCGTCATGGGCGTGCTCATGTCGGCGACGCTCAGCCTGCTCCACTCCGGCCTCGCCGCCTGGGGCTGGGGTGCGGGACGGGTCGACGCGCAGCAGAGCGTCCGCGCGGCGCTCGAACGTATGGCCCGCGAGCTCCGCGAAGCGGGCTACGACCCGACGGGGGCGGGGATAGAGGCCGTCCTCGTGGCCGAGCCGACACGCGTCGTGTTTCAGCGCGACCTCAACGCTAATGGCCTGATCGACCCGACGCGCGAGCGCGTCACCTACCTGCTGCGTCCGAAGGAGACGACGCTCCGGCGCGACGCGGGTGGCGGTGCCCAGCCACTGGCCGAGAACGTCCGGCGCTTCGCGCTGTCTTACCTCGACAGCTCCGGAGCTCCCACTGCCGATCCTGCACGGATCGCTTCGATCAGGATGGAGATCGAGGCCGGGCGCATCGAGGCAGAGGCGACCATGGCGACCCTGGTCACCCTGAGGAATGGGCCGATCTGGTAGGATTCGCCCATGCGGCTCCCTCGATGGCGCCCGGCGCTTTCCGGAGCGATTGCAGGGGTCAGGACGGCCGCCCGAGTTCCTCTCCACCCATCCTTCGGAGCCCACCCGAATTCGGCAGATCGAGGCCTGGATACCGGAGGCCATGCCGTCCTACCGCCCGCACTGAGTTCCGGCTCCTCCCACATGCGGTAGCACAGTGAGGGGCCGGCCCCACCCGTCGTCCTCCCTGATGGTCCGGATATACCAAAGAAATAGGACTTTTCCCTTGACACCCCTCCAGCCACCCGCTAGATTAGGCCGGCAGTGGGGTGAAATCCCATGAAGTGGTTTGACTATTGTGCCCGGGGAGATGCTTTCCTCCACACGAGGGGAGACGGTGTTTCGGGGACAGTTCAGTCACACGGTGGATCCGAAGGGTCGTGTCAGCATCCCGGCCGATTTCCGGGAGGTGCTGGCCGATGGCTTTGGAGACAAA